>UMAM01064206.1_pt1 | contig 24598 bp, 20 predicted proteins | sample 1963711 | NCBI WGS metagenome assembly UMAM01 (sample SAMEA4835916, study PRJEB28245) | human gut metagenome | biome: gut microbiome; material: fecal sample | place: Denmark | collected 2008
GGGCGCGATGACGTGATCCGTCATGTCGCGGCGGATATCATCGACCGACGCGTCGGGGCTGTGCTGAGTGGAGACGACAACCGTGTCGATGCGCACGGGCTTGCCGTTTTCGTACTCGACGGTGTACTGAGTTTTTCCGTCGGGGCGGAGATAGGTGAGCGCGCCCGTCTTGCGGACCTCGGCAAGGCGCTTTGCGGTCGTGTGCGCGAGGGAGATCGCAAGCGGCATTAATTCGGGCGTTTCGTTTGTCGCATAGCCGAACATGATTCCCTGATCTCCGGCGCCCGTCTCGAGCGAATCGTCCACACCGAGCTTTGCCTCATACGAATGATCCACGCCGAGCGCGATATCGGGAGACTGACGGTGTACCGACTGAATGACGGCGCATGTGTCGCAGTCGAAGCCGAGCTTTGCGCGGTCATAGCCGATCCTGCGGACGGTTTCGCGCGCGACGGACTCTCTGTCGATGTGCGCGGATGAGGTGATCTCGCCCATTATGAGGATCAGTCCCGTTGTGCAGCTTACTTCGCAGGCGACGCGCGCGAACGGGTCTTCCTTCAGATATGCGTCGAGTATCGCGTCGGATATCTGATCGCATACTTTATCGGGATGTCCTTCCGTAACGGATTCGGAGGTAAAAAGTCTTTTCATTTTGATTTCCTTTCCCGTATCAAAAGCAGGCGGCAATACATACGAAACAAAAACGCCTCCGGCAGAGCGGAGGCGCGAATGTGCTTTGACCTCTTATCTGTCGGGAATTAGCACCTTGTCCTGCGTGCAAAGCAGGATAGGTTGCCGGGCTTCACAGGGCCAGTCCCTCAGCCGCTCTTGATAAGTTTGTATTTTTCTTTTCGGTCTATTGTATCACACATTGCGGCGCAATGCAATAGAAAATATCGAATATCGACGTTATTTTGAAAAAATTGTGCTCTTTATGCCGAGCTCCTCGGGCGTTTTGTAGACTATCTCGGTTTCCTCGGGGATACCGTAAAGGATTTTGAATTTTCCCGCCTGATACGAATCACGGAAGGGAAGCGTCCAGCCGTACTTTGACTTCACGGGATACGAGAGCACGAGCGGTCCGTCCTGATCTTCACCGACGAACGAAGCACACGCATTTTCGTTGAAGCGGTTGACTTCGTAATTCGAAAAGTATCCGAATCCCACGGAGAGGAAGAGCATCAGCGAGAACGTGGCCGCGAGAACGGCGGAAAGGCGGAATTTCCGCTTTGTGATGGTGAGAGTCGCATCGGCAATCGCCGTGACAACGAGTATGCATAATACGGTTTTGACGGAAAACATTTCACATTTGACGGCGGCAAAGGACATGGCGAGAAGCGGAACAAGCGATTTTTTGAATACGCTGTCGGGCAGATCGGCAAGCATGTATACGGTCGTGACGGCGAGGAAGATGACCGTGATGTAGAGCGTGCGCGGTCCGTATACGGGAGAGATCAGCATGGCGCCCGATACTCCTACGCAGGCGGCGGTGAAGATAAACGGAACGACGCTCTCCCCGCGCAGCGCGGAGATCATAAAGTATACAGTGCAGAACGCAAGAGAGACGACCGCGGAAACCGTAAGCTGGGCGACGGACGGAGTGAGTCTCGGGAAAAACTTTGTTCCGGCAAGTAAAAGCACGGCTGAAACTGAGCACGACAGAGCGGAGGCTCCGCAGAATACGGCGTATGCGATATTTCCTTCCCGTTTCCGCACGATCTCGATGAATCTTTTTCCGAAAGTGTATCCCGCAACGGTAAAAAAGAAGAGGAAAAAGACGAACACAACGCCGACGTTGAACACTATTCCGAAAAATTCGCTGAGGTTTCCTCTTATTTTCCCGAACAGGGACTTTGCGTAAAACTCCGGGTAATAGGTCTGGCGGATGGAGTTGCCGGGCGAGAACATCACTGTGGCGAACGCCGCCGCAGACGTGAATATGCTTACGATGTACGAGGTGCAGAGCTTCTTTTTCTTTACGGCGGCGATGTAGATCGGCATTACGATGCAGATGAACAGCGATGCCGTGGCGCTTTGCTCGGCGGTGAAGGATGCGAAAAAGGCGAGTACGGGAAGATACCGCGCGCCGCGATCTTTATCGGCGAGGCGTGAGTAAGCGAAGAAGAGCAGCAGAGTGAGCATTACCGGGAAGACATAATTCAGTGATCCCGTCGCCCAATACACGGCTTCGCGGAGTATCGGAAGTCCGATCAGCGAGAATGCGGTGCACGACATGATAAGCGACGAGGGAAAACGCGCCCGGTTTTTTCCGGAGGCGATCTCGGCGACGAGAAGAACCGTCAGCGCAATGACGAAGAACTCGAACACCTTCCACGCCGCAAGCGGCAGATAAAGAAGCACTTCATCTAAAAGATGTACGAAGAATCTTCCGTTTGTCTGCGTATAATGGACTGCGGTCTCCGAAAGAAAATATGATATTCCGCGGCGGAAAAACATGCTGTAATAGTAGTCGTCTCCGTAGCGTATCACGGGGATCAGGTTGAAAGCGTGTATTGCGAGAAATATCCCGTATACGATATAATGAAGTCGTTCTTTAAGCGCTTTTGCGATATTTTTCATTTTTCCTCCGAATCATTTCATATCATAGGGATCAAAGTGTGTCGGCGTCGGCTTACGGAGAATAAAACGTCGATTTTTATACGGTGCGGTCTGCTCAGGCAAGAAAGGTGAGAAACGATACCAGTCCGTATGATGCAAGCGACATTATCAGACCGGCGATAAGTACTCCGCAGAATATTGACGGGATCGCGTATTTCATCCGCATATCGAGCATGGCGGCGACAAGAGCGCCCGTCCACGCGCCGGTTCCCGGCAGGGGAAGCGCGACAAATATAAGAAGTCCGAGGGATGCGTATTTCTGTACCTTGGGGGTGTTCTTCTGAGCTTTGTTTTCTACCCAGAGGGCTATTTTATCAAGATGGGGGATCTTTTTCATCCATTCGAGTACATGACGGACGAAGAGAAGTATGATCGGAACGGGGATCATATTTCCGATCACGCAGATAAGGTAGTTCGCTACCCATTCAAGCCCGAGCGTTGCGCCTATCGGGATGGCCGCACGAAGCTCAAGTACGGGGACCATTGAGAGGAAAAAGACCCAAAGGTAGTTTTTCAGTGAGAGCATATTACCGCCTTTATTATTATCAGATTAAAACTTTTAGAATATTCTATCATGTTTCCGAAAAAATGTCAATAGTGTCGAAGTAATAAATGATGCGGCGCATTTATTTTATCGGAAACGAAAAAACAAGTTGCCAAACGGTTGAAGGTATGGTAAAATTACAATGACCGTTTCCGGGTCATCACGCTCGTCGGGGAAGTTTCGCAATACCGCGCGGCTCCGCAATGATCGGGCGCGAGGACTGCACCGTCGTGCTGCGCGCACTTTTGCCCGCTTTGCATTCGGACAGAAAACGTGCAGGAGACGTACTTCACAGTTTATCCGGATATGCGGTCCGTAAAAATGATATCCGCAAAGGAGAATCCATGTCGATAAAATTTGAAAAGAACGGGATGCGCTTCCGTCTGAGAACGAAGAATACGGAATACGATCTCATGATCCTTCACGGAAAGTATCCCGTACATCTTTACTACGGAAAAAAGGTTCGCGGGCTTGATCCGCAGTATTTCCACCGCCTGCATTCGTTTTCGCCTTACAAGCGCGAGGAGGATGAGGAGCTTTCGCTCGACGAGGCGTTTCTTGAATGCCCGTTCTTCGGTTCGGGAGATTTCCGCTCCACCGCTCTCAAAATAAAGAACGCGGACGGCAATTCCGTAACGCTCTTTACATATAAGAAGCACCGCATTTTCAGCGGGCGCCGCGAGATCTCCGGTCTTCCGTTTGCGCGCGCGGACGAGGACGCAAAGACTCTCGAGATCACGATGACCGACGATGAGGTTACGGGATGCACGCTGAAGCTTTACTACACCGTTTTCGAGGACTGCGATGTCATAAGCCGCTATTCGGTGCTTGAAAACCACGGCAAGGCTCCCGTAGATATCGAGAAGATGATGAGCCTCACCTGCGATATTCCCGGACGCGAGTGGGATATGATAAGCCTGCACGGCGCGCACTGCTGGGAGAGAAACGTCTGCCGCCTTCCCGTCAGAATGGGATCGCAGAGCGTGTTCAGCCGCCGCGGCGCGTCGAGCCACCAATTCAATCCGTTTATTGCGATAGCGGAGCATAAGGCGACCGAGGAGCGCGGAAGTGTATACGGCTTCAACTTCGTCTACAGCGGCAACTTCCTCAGCGAGGTCGAGCAGGGGCAGGAGGAATACACCCGCGTTCAGGTCGGAATCGGAAGCGAGAACTTCGGATGGAGGCTTGAGCCGAGCGAGGTATTCGAGGCACCGGAAGCCGTCATGACGTATTCGGCATCGGGCATCGGACAGATGAGCCGCAATTTCCACAAGTTCACCCGTGCGCACATACTTCCGCCCGACAAGACGGAGCACCGCCCCGTCGTCCTCAACTCGTGGGAGGCGGTGTTCTTCGACATAGACGAAAAGGTACTTATCGACTTCGCAAGGGAGAGCCGCAAATACGGAATCGATATGCTCGTCATGGACGACGGCTGGTTCGGCAAGAGAGTGAACGACCGCGCCGGGCTCGGTGATTGGTTCGAAAACCGCGAGCGCTTCCCGGACGGATTAAAGGCATTTGCCGAACGTGTGAAGGCGGAGGGCGTCGGCTTCGGCATCTGGATCGAGCCGGAGATGGTCAACCCCGACAGCGATCTCTACCGCGCGCATCCCGAATGGACGCTCCGCGTCCCCGGAAGAACGTCGTCGCTCTCGAGACATCAGCTTGTCCTCGATATGTCGAACCGTGATGTCGTCGAGTATCTCAAGACATCGTTTGAAAAAACATTCGGCGGTGTGCCGATCGACTATATAAAGTGGGATATGAACCGCCACCTCTCGGAGGTGGGCAGCGACTTCCTCCCGCCCGAAAGGCAGAAGGAGGTTCCGCACCGTTATATGCTCGGCGTGTATGAGCTTCTCTCGTGGTTCCGCAGCCGATTCCCCGATATTATTATCGAGACGTGTTCCGGCGGCGGCGGACGTTACGACCTCGGAATGATGCGATACGGCGAGCAGATATGGACAAGCGATCTTACTCTGCCGGCGGCGCGCACGGTGATCCAATACGGCTCCACGCTTGCGTATCCGGCGGCGACGATGAGCTGCCATGTTTCGCATCCCGGCGTCGATCCCGACGAGATCGACTACCGTTGGGCGGTCGCAATTCACGGAATGCTCGGATACGAGATGAACATACTTACGGTCGATGAGGCGGTCAAGGCGCGCATTCCTCACGAAATTGAGCAGTACCGCGAGTACGAGCACCTCATAAAGGACGGCGAGCTTTACCGTCTGAAGAATCCGCCGGAGAACGGATGCGCTGCATATTATTACACGAACGGCGACGGCTCGGAGATACTTCTGTCGTTTATCCAGACGGAGGACAGCGTGAAGAATGTCTCATACAGGCTGAAGATCAGCCGTGCCGAGCGCGGAGCGGTCTATATCGACCGACGCAGCGGCGAAAGATTCACCGGCGACGAGCTGCGCGCGGGAATCGTGTACGAAACCGCACCGAAGCATTTTGCATCCGTGCGCTATCTTGTAAAGGAATAAGCCGCCGAAACGCGGTTCAATAAACAAAAGGGGATTTTTATGGAAAACTACATTTACAAAGGGGATCGGTACAGCCTTGAAATAGGCACTTCGGCGATCCGCGTTTATCAGGACGGCGTGAGAGTCACCGACCTCATGCCCGCCACATCCGTCGGAACCGTTACGGAGGTTGACGGAGAATTCACAGAGCATGAGGAGCACGGCGAGCGCACTCCCGCCGCGATTGAGAAGATATCGGACGGCGAATTCTTGTGGAAGGGAACTTCCGATCTGTGGAACAAGGAATACCGTCTGTCCTGCGATAGGGAAGGCTTCACCTATTCCGTGACGCTTAAGGGCAAAGGACGTGTCGGCAAGGTCGATTACTTCAGCGCGCATCTTGAGGATACCGATTACACCTGCTCGGACTACAATTTCTGTGAATACTTCATTCCCTGCGGCGGAACCGATCCGGCATTCCGCAATATAATGCCCGCGGCGCTTCCGTACCGCTCCTTCTTTGAGCTCCTGATTCCGCCGCCGTACTGCTTCTCGTTCCGCACCGAGGGACTTGACGGACGCTTCGGTCTCGGAATGTGCGCGAAGGACGGAGAGTACAACTTCTTCAACTTCGATTACAATCTCGGATTTAATACGCGCCGCCGCGGCTTCTATCTCTCGACCGCGCTCGACGGACATACTGCCGTTGACGGTGAATTCACTCTTCCCGTTATCCGTGCGTTCTTCGGAGACGACGATCTTGATATCGTAAGAAAGTATTCCGCTTATCACTTTGATACGGGGCTTTGCCGCAAAAACGAGAGAAAGGACATTCCGCGCTGGTGGAGAGGTCCTATCGTCTGCGGATGGAACGAGCAGGAGATGCTCATCACCGACGGATGCTCTCAGGCGGGAATGGCAAGACAGGACGCATACATGAAGATCGCGGACATGATAAAGGATCACAACATACGTCCGACGATGCTCATAATCGACGACAAATGGCAGAAGACCTACGGCGACTGCCTGCCCGATCCCGAAAGATGGCCCGACATGCGTGCGTTTACCGATGAAATGCATTCGCGCGGAATACATACGATCCTGTGGTTCCGTCTGTGGGGCGGCGAGGGACTTCCCGAGGATGAGGTAATGACCGGAGAGGGAATCCCGTACAGAAGCTTCAGCCTGAACTATCCGCCTTATGCCGATCCCACGAACGAGAAGTACCGCGCGCATCTCAAGAAAATACTTCATTATCTCCTTTCGGACGAAGAGGGATGCATGAACTGCGACGGCTTCAAGCTTGACTATTCGCTCATCATGCCTTACGGCAAGAGCGCAAAGTCTGCCGGCGGCAAGTACGGTGCGCAGATGACGAAGGAACTTTACAATCTGATCTACAGCACCGCAAAGGAGATCAAGCCGGATGCGCTTATCAACGCAAGTCCGTGCCATCCTTATTTTGACGAGGTTTGCGATCAGGCGCGTCTCCACGACTATTCGTGGGATCTGCGCAACGAAACGGAGACGATGGGTCTGAGAGCAAAGCTGTTCGAGGCTGCTATGCCGGGTGTGCTTATCGATACGGACTCCGTAAACTTTGCAAACCATGACGACGCTATGCGCTTCTACCGCAATATGCCGAAGATCGGTATTCCGGATATCTACCGTTTTTCCGACGATCCGGCGATCACCTTCACCGACGAGGACTGGGTGGAGATCGAGGCGATGATGAACGCATACTCCGACGAGATGGACGAAAAGTACGGAAAATAAATATAAGCCGCTGCCGCGAGAATCGGCGTGAATAATTGAAATACGGCTGCCGCAATTGAGGTTACTCAATTGCGGCAGCTTTTTGTGCCGTGGGAAATAAAGCGGGGGATGCAGGGCTTTTCCGGAGGTATTTTTCGCTTTGCCTGAAACTGCAACAGTTTGGGCGGCGTTTGGGGAGCGCAGACAACGGAGCATCAGCGATGACAACAGTTTTTGGGTGGGTACTCCGAGCGTGGGCAGACGTCACAGCTGCCGGGGAGGTACTCCGTTCGACTTGCGTGAGTGGTAGGCAAAATAAAAATCCCGCAGATAATTCTGCGGGATTTTTGAAAGAATCGGATCAATTACTCTTTGATCTCGATAACGACGCCGGAACCAACGGTACGTCCACCCTCACGGATAGCGAAACGGAGTCCCTTCTCGATAGCGATAGGAGTAATAAGATCAACGCTCATGTCAACGTTGTCGCCGGGGCGGCACATCTCAACATCATCTGGAAGAGTAATCGTGCCGGTAACGTCGGTAGTTCTGAAGTAGAACTGAGGACGGTAGCCGGAGAAGAACGGCTTCTGACGTCCGCCTTCTTTCTCGGTCAGAACGTAAACCTGTCCGACAAACTTGGTGTGCGGATGAATGGAGCCGGGCTTGCAGAGAACCTGTCCGCGCTCGATCTCGTTCTTCGCGATACCGCGGAGAAGAAGACCTACGTTGTCTCCTGCTTCTGCCTGATCCATCTGCTTGTGGAACATCTCAACACCGGTGATAACGGTGGTCTTTCTCTCCTCGGTGAGACCGATGATCTCAACGGTGTCGGAAACCTTAACGGTACCGCGCTCAACACGTCCGGTAGCAACGGTTCCGCGTCCGGAGATGGAGAATACGTCCTCGACAGGGAGGAGGAAGGGCTCGTCAGTCTTACGAGCGGGAGTAGGAATATACTCGTCAACAGCCTTCATGAGCTCCTTGATGGAGTCGTATGCAGGATCGTTGATGTCGTTGGGAGCTTCGAGAGCAGCACGAGCGGAGCCGCGGATGATCGGAATATCGTCGCCCGGGAAGTCGTACTCGTTGAGAAGCTCACGAACTTCCATCTCTACAAGCTCGAGGAGCTCTTCGTCGTCAACGAGGTCGGTCTTGTTGAGGTAAACAACGATTGCAGGAACGCCAACCTGACGAGCGAGAAGGATGTGCTCACGGGTCTGCTGCATAGGACCGTCGGAAGCTGCAACAACGAGGATAGCGCCGTCCATCTGAGCAGCACCGGTGATCATGTTCTTAACGTAGTCGGCGTGGCCGGGGCAGTCAACGTGTGCATAGTGACGTGCTGCGGTCTCATACTCAACGTGACGGGTGTTGATTGTGATTCCGCGAGCTCTCTCTTCGGGAGCGTTATCGATCTGGTCATATGCCATGAATTCGATATTACCGTTTTCGAGAGAAAGAGTTTTGGTGATAGCCGCAGTCAGAGTGGTCTTACCGTGGTCAACGTGACCGATGGTACCGATATTAACGTGGGGCTTGGTTCTTTCAAAATGTGCCTTTGCCATTGGAAAATCCTCCTAAAAATAATTTTTGTTCGTTGAACCGGATTACTGACCGGTTTTCTGCTTGATGATCGCTTCCTGAATGCTCTTCGGAACCTCTGCAAAGTGGCTCGGCTCCATAGAATACTGACCGCGGCCCTGCGTTCTCGAACGCAGCTCGGTTGCATATCCGAACATTTCCGCAAGCGGAATCATCGCTGTGATCTGTGTCGCACCCGGGATGTTCTCCATCGTCTGGATCTGACCGCGGCGCGAGTTGACGTCACCGATAACATCTCCGAGGTATTCGTCGGGAGTGATGATGGTGACCTTCATGATAGGCTCGGTGAGCACGGGATCTGCCTTGCGCATAGCTTCCTTGAAAGCCATGGAGCCGGCGATCTTGAACGCCATTTCGGAAGAGTCGACCTCGTGGTACGAACCGTCGTAAAGAGTTACCTTTACGTCTACTACGTCGTAGCCTGCGAGGACACCGTTCTGCATAGCGCCCTGAATACCTGCATCAACGGCGGGGATGTATTCCTTCGGAATAGCACCGCCGACGATCTTGTTGATGAATTCGTAACCCTTACCGGGCTCGTTGGGCTCAATGATGATCTTACAGTGACCGTACTGACCCTTACCGCCGGACTGACGGGCATACTTGGTATCCTGATCGACGGTCTTGCGGATCGTCTCTTTGTAGGACACCTGAGGTCTGCCTACGTTTGCCTCAATCTTGAATTCGCGGAGAAGACGGTCAACAATGATCTCCAGGTGGAGTTCGCCCATTCCGGCGATAATCGTCTGTCCGGTCTCTTCATCGGTGTAGGTCTTGAAGGTCGGATCTTCTTCCGCAAGCTTTGCAAGGGCAATACCCATCTTCTCCTGACCTGCCTTGGTCTTGGGCTCGATCGCAACACGGATAACCGGCTCCGGGAACTCCATGGACTCAAGGATAATGGGATGTGCTTCGTCGCAGAGGGTATCACCGGTGGAGGTGTTCTTGAGACCTACCATTGCGGCGATATCACCGGAGTAGCACTTTTCGATGTCCTGACGCTCGTTTGCGTGCATCTGAAGTATACGTCCGCAGCGCTCCTTGGCGTTCTTTACGGAGTTGTATACGTTGGAGCCCGCCTCGACCGTACCGGAATATACGCGGAAGAAGCAGAGCTTTCCGACGTACGGGTCGGTCATGATCTTGAATGCGAGTGCGGCGAAAGGCTCTTCGTCGCTTGAATGACGTACCTGCTCCTCACCGTCGGGAGTTACACCGGAGATCGGCGGAACGTCGAGCGGGGAAGGCATGTAGTCGATGATCGCGTCAAGAAGCTTCTGGACACCCTTGTTCTTGTAAGAGGTTCCGCATACGACGGGAACGATCGTGTTCGCAATGGTCTCCTTGCGGAGTGCGGACTTGATCTCCTCGACGGTAAGCTCCTCGCCCGCGCAGAACTTTTCGAAAAGCTCCTCGTCGGATTCGGCAACCGCCTCGATCATGGCATTCCTGTACTCCTCGGCCTTCTCGCGCATATCCTCCGGAATGGGCTCAACACGCATATCCTTGCCGAGATCGTCGTAGTAGATGTCTGCTTCCATATTGATGAGATCAATAATACCGCGGAACGAATCCTCGGCGCCGATCGGGAGCTGAATCGGCACGGCGTTAGCCTTGAGACGGTCCTTCATCATCTGGACGACGCGGTAGAAATCCGCGCCCATGATGTCCATCTTGTTGACGTATGCCATACGCGGAACATGGTACTTGTCCGCCTGGCGCCAAACCGTTTCGGACTGCGGCTCAACTCCGCCCTTAGCGCAAAGAACGGTGACGGAGCCGTCGAGAACACGGAGCGAACGCTCGACTTCTACGGTGAAGTCAACGTGACCGGGAGTGTCGATGATGTTGATACGGTGCTTGGGGTACTGGTTCTTCTCACCGCCCCAGAAGCAAGTCGTAGCAGCGGAGGTAATGGTTATACCGCGCTCCTGCTCCTGCTCCATCCAGTCCATCGTAGCGGCACCCTCGTGAACCTCACCGAGTTTGTGAGTGCGTCCGGTGTAGAAAAGAATACGCTCGGTAGTGGTGGTTTTTCCGGCATCGATGTGAGCCATGATGCCGATATTTCTTGTGCGCTCAAGTGAATACTCTCTTGGCATTGATACAGTTTTTCTCCTTCTTCAACGCGCAGATCAATATCTGTAGTGAGCAAACGCCTTGTTCGCTTCTGCCATTCTGTGCGTTTCTTCTTTCTTTTTGAATGCTCCGCCTGCTCCGCCTTTTGCATCGATTATCTCGTTTGCAAGACGCTCCGCCATAGTCTTTTCGCTTCTCTGGCGGGAGTACTGAGTCATCCAACGCAGACCGAGGGTCTGGCGGCGCTCAGCGCGAACCTCCATAGGTACCTGATAGGTAGAGCCGCCGACACGGCGAGCCTTGACTTCAAGTACGGGCATGACGTTTTCAAGTGCTTCGGTGAAGGCTTCAAGAGGATTGAGACCCGTCTTTTCCTCGATGATCTTGAAAGAATCGTAAACGATCTTCTGGGCAACGCCCTTCTTGCCGTCGAGCATGATGTTGTTGATGAGCTTGGTTACAAGCTTCGAATTGTAAAGCGGATCCGGTAAAACGTCTCTCTTTGCAATCTGACCTCTTCTAGACACTGAAATTCCCTCCTTCATTAAAAAATATGAGATCATTGGTACTCGAAATAAAATTCCGTAAATGCCTATCGGTCAGCCGTATATAAACAAATCATATTACAGCGTCAGTGATAGGAAAAAGGATTCGAGCGGCGCTTATTTCTTTGCGCGCTTTGCTCCGTACTTGGAGCGGGACTGGTTGCGTCCGCTTACGCCCTGCGTATCGAGGGTGCCGCGGATGATGTGGTAACGCACACCGGGGAGATCGCGTACACGTCCGCCGCGGATGAGCACGACAGAGTGTTCCTGCAGGTTGTGTCCGATACCGGGAATGTAGGTCCATGCCTCCATACCGTTCGTCATACGAACACGGGCTACCTTACGGAGAGCGGAGTTCGGCTTCTTCGGCGTGGTGGTGGAAACCTTGGTGCAGACACCGCGCTTCTGAGGTGCGCTCAGAGCGATCGGCTTGTTCTTGATGGTGTTGAAGCCGGTCTGCATTGCGGGAGTCTTGGACTTGTAAGTCTTCTTCTGACGTCCCTGTTTCACAAGCTGGTTAAAGGTCGGCATTGTCTTCCTCCTTCTTGAAAGATTTGTTTATATACGACCGCGGACGAGAGATGCCCGCGAGAGGTATCATAAAAAGGATACGCAGGTATTTTTGCCGCGCGAAAGCGCAAAGATACAAATACCCTTATAAAAGCGTACATCACATTATAACACCGCCGTCTGCGCTTGTCAAGTTATTTTTCCGTTTTTTGCGAAATAGCCGGATTTGCGCACCGAAAGCGCCGAGGAGGGCTTTCTTCGGGCTGTGTGCGGCGACGGGGATTTTACATATTATATTTTTATATCCGGCGCGCGGAGCGCCGCCGCACATCGAAGCGATGGGGCAGGAGTGACGACGCATAAATCCGGCGTTTTGTCGCAGAAGAAAAAATTTCCTTGACACGGAGCGGGAGGTATGGTATACTTGATACGGTAAAAAATTCAGACTTGCTCGGATAGGAGGGGTTGACATGAAACGCATAATTTTGTCGGATGTCATAAGGCTCTCCAAATCAGACGGTGTTCTGCGGTAAAGTCTAAAGAACGTACACATCCGGAACCGGGTGTGTTTTTTATTGTAAACGGCGTCCCGGCGGGGCGCCTTTTATTTTTCTCCCGATATTGTGCGGCAGAGCCGATGACCTACCGAAAATCGGACTGTGCCGCAAAGCCGGAATTTCCGGCATGCTGCCCGGTGAAAGCGGAGCGCGCGGCGATGCCCGAAAAACGAAAGGGGGATTTTGTGTCTGCATGCTTTGCCGCACGGGCAAAGCCGAACAAACGAAAAACTCGACTTAAAAAAGGGGGAATGCTTTTGAAGAGACTTGCATATTTTCTCAGAAACATGGATCAGGATACACATACATATCCGGAAATGTACGACGCCGAACTTTTTGTCGTTGATCCCGAACGATTGACGGCTGCGCCCGATAAATGCTTTGACCCGATATATTATAATGAAGATATCGGATTCAAAATCACGGGAACACACAAATTGGCGCAGGATAAGCCGACGGTTACGATCAATATCCCGATTGAAATGCTGAGCATGGAAGAGGATACGCTGCAATCATATACTTCCGCGGCGGCAGCCGATCACTGCCTGCGTAAATTTGCTCCGTATATCGACGGGCTTAACGCCGAGCTTTATAACCGAAGCCGTCCCGACAGCGAAAACGGGAAATATTATCTTTACCGCCCGGGCGGCGAGGTGCTTTGCCGCAACACCGCATACTTTGCGCCGTGTCCGCAGCGGGATTACGATTATCTGAGCAAAAACAAAGTTATTCTTTTGGATGACGGGATAACGCGCCTTCCGAAAATGTGTCTGTGCATACGGATGCTGGTACAGCTCCCGAAACGCAAGATCCGCAAGACGCTTCGGATGCTTTGCCGTGATCTTCCGGATGCAGTAGACAGATTCATCACGGAGTTTGACCCGACGTCCTTTGAGGAAGCTCTGAAGCTCGCCGAAAAACAAAATGCTGTCCGCAGTTGGCTGAAAAACAGCGATTACTGCGCGTTTATCGCCAACGGAAGTATTCTGCCGAGAGCGAAGGGGACCGATCTCCCGATGACCGACGCCATACCGTTCAGATCGACGCCGGACGACGAGATCGAGGTCTGCGGCGTGCGCGGAATGGGGATCAGAAAAGGCGTGACGGTCATTACCGGCGGCGGATATTCGGGCAAATCCACCGTGCTTGATGCTATCTCTGCCGGGATTTACGATCATGCCGTCGGAGACGGGCGCGAGCTCTGCATAGCCAACGGCAGCGCCGTTACCGTATCCGCCGAGGACGGAAGAAGCGTAAAGCACGTCAACATCGCTCCGTTTATAAAGTGGCTTCCCGGCGGAGATACGTCCGATTTCTCGACGGATCACGCCTCCGGCTCGACTTCACAGGCGGCGAACATTATGGAGGCGGTTGACTGCGGTGCGAAGCTTCTCCTGATCGACGAGGACAGAAGCGCAACTAACTTCATGATCCGCGACCGCATGATGAAGGAGCTTATAAAGAAGGAACCGATCACGCCGTTTACCGACCGTGCGGGCGAGCTTTACAAAACGCAGGGAGTATCGACGATCCTTGTTATCGGCGGAAGCGGAGAATATCTTTACGTTGCCGATAAAGTTTACATGATGGACGATTATCTGATACACGATGTGACGGAGGAATCAAAAAGAATCTGCCGCAATCACGGAATAACGCAGGATCAGCCTCCCGAAGCGGAATGGACTCAGCAGAGAAAACTTTATTCCGATCATTTTTCCTCTTATCCCGAGGGGAGCGGAAGCGAGAAACTTGAAGTATCCGACATGGGTATTATCACGATCGGGGATGAGAAGATCGACGTTCGCGGACTGCACGACATCATAACGTCAGCGCAGCTTGATGCGCTCGGATTTATGCTGAGGTATCTTGAAATATCAAATAAAAATCACGAGGTCGATCTTCCCGGCGAGATCGATAAGCTGTATCGGAAGATCATGGATACGGGTATGGACAGCGAAGGGCTTGATACAGTTTGGTCGTCTTATTTCACGAACTGCGAACGCTTTCTCAATCTTCCGCGCAAGCAGGAGCTGTTTGCGGTGATAAACCGTATGCGAAAAGTCATGATCGTAAAATGCATGCATAAAAATTCATGATTTATCCTGAATATTCATTTCGTCGAAACAGCGCCCGCCTTTGTCCGATGAACGGATGCCGCTTTGATGCCCCAAAGGGCAAATATTGCCGAAAGTCACCTAAATATACAGGCTGCGTTAAAAAATTAGGCTTTTATTCGCAAAATTTCATGTAATATGACAACGGCGGAAACAAAAAAATCTGTTGACAATCCGTCTTTGAAAGTGTATTATTATTGTATCTTAATTCATGGAGGATGTAGATGATGAAGAAAATACTTTCACTTGCAACGGCGGCTCTGCTTCTTGCCGGATCCCTCATATCCTGCGGCGGCAAAACAGGCGGTTCTTCCGACACCATCAAGATCGGCGGAGTGGGTCCTACAACCGGCGGTGCTGCCTCCTACGGAACATCCGTAAAGAACGGCGCGTCTCTTGCGGTTAAGGAGATAAACGACGCCGGCGGCGTGAACGGACTGAAGCTTGAGCTTTCCTTCGAGGACGACGAAAACGATCCCGAGAAGGCTGTCAATGCTTACAATAAACTGAAGGACAGCGGAATGCAGATTCTCATGGGAACTGTTACCTCCACCCCCTGCAAGGCGGTCAAGGACAACGCTCATGACGACAACATGTTCCTGCTCACTCCCTCGGGTTCAGCCGTTGAGTGCACGAAATACGATAACGCATTCCGTATATGTTTCAACAATCCCGATCAGGGAACCGCATCCGCGCGTTATATAAAGGAAAATTCTCTTGCTGCCAAGGTCGCTGCCGTTTACGACAGCTCCGACGTATACTCGAGCGGTATTTACGAGAAGTTTGCGGCAGAGTGCAAGGCTGAGGGCATCGAGGTTGTCGAGAGCCAGGCATTCACCTCCGACAACAAGTCCGACTTCTCAGTTGCGCTTCAGAAGATAAAGGACAGCGGCGCCGAGCTTGTATTCCTTCCTATTTATTATCAGGAGGCTGCGCTTATACTTAAGCAGGCGGATACCGCAGGTCTCGATGTCAAGTTCTTCGGCTGCGACGGACTCGACGGAGTTATCTCCCAGCTCAAGGACGACGCTGCTCTTGCAAACGGCGTAATGCTTCTTACTCCTTTTGCCGCAGATGCAAAGGACGACAAGACCGTCAAGTTCACCGCGGCATACAAGGCTGCTTACAACGACGAGACACCCGATCAGTTTGCGGCTGACGGATACGACGCTGTATACACCATCAAGGCTGCGCTTGAAAAGGCAAATGTCACCGATGCGAATATCTCCGCATCCGACCTCTGCGACAAGCTCAAGGCTGTCATGACCGAAATCACCGTTGACGGAGTTACCGGAAGCATGACGTGGAACGCCGAAGGCGAGCCCACCAAGGAGCCGAAGGCTATGTACATTCAGGACGGCGCCTACAAGGCGATGGACTGAGCCGACATAGCCGGACGTGATCTGAAATGAATAAATCCCCGGCATTTCCTTCGTAAATTGATATAATCCCCATAGAGTAGACACTTGAAAAAACAAAAAGTTTTCAAGGCTACACTATGGGGATTATATCTATGCTTCGGGATTTTGAATATAACTTTATTCTCCGGCTTTTTCTTCGGCGTTCTCGAGCTGTGCGATCGCTTCCTCGAGAAGTCCCGCGCGCTTAATCTTCTTTGAAGTGTTTTTCGGGAATTCTTCGCTGCGCACGAGGAATTTCTTGATCCGCTTGTACTGCTGAACCATGGAGTTTGCCTGCTTGACAGCCTCGGTGAGCTTTTCTCGGACAAGCTCTTCGGAATATCCGTCGGGATTTTCCTCGTCGAGCCTCTCCCTGTCGGGCAGGATCATCGCAACGATATCGTAATCGCGTCCGGTCTCGTCCGGCACTCCGACCACGACGCTCTCGAGCACATACGGATTGCGCGAAAGATATGTTTCAAGCTCCTCGGGGAAGATGTTCTTTCCGTTGGCGGTGACGATGACGTTCTTTCTGCGTCCCGTGATGTGGAGGAAGCCGTCCTTGTCGATGAATCCGAGATCTCCGGTGTAGAGCCATCCGTCTACGATGACCTCGGCGGTAAGCTCGGGCGCTTTGTAGTATCCGAGCATGATATTTTCACCCTTGAAGCGGATGTCCCCGGTGCCGTCCTCGGCGGCATCGACGATTTCAAGAGTTGCGTTCGGTGTGGCAAGTCCGGCGGAGCTGTCGCAGTAGAACTTGTCGCGGTTGACGGCTGCGAGCGGCGCGCACTCGGTAAGACCGTATCCCTGAACCGCAAGAATACCGAAATCGCGCAGTCCCTTCAGTATGTCGGGATCGACCGCGGCACCGCCGGCGATCATCATTCTGAGCTTGCCGCCGAAGGTCTCGTGAATCTCGGAGAAAAGCTTCTTTCTGAGGTCGATACCGATCTTGCGGGATGCATTGGAGGCAGCGAGAGCCTTCTTGACCATCTTCTCCATGCCGTTCTTGCGGATGTTTGCCCATATCTTGTGATACATGGTCTCAATGAGAAGCGGCACACAGAGGATCATTGTCGGGTGAACCTCTTTCATGTTCTTCATGATGTAGCGCAGTCCTTCGCAGTAAGCGATCGTCGAGCCGCGGTAGATCTGGCAGAGGAAGCCGCAGGTGCACTCATATGCGTGGTGGAGCGGAAGAACCGAAAGGAAGGTGTCTTCGGGTCCGATATAGATCATCTGGCACATTTCGGTGAGGTTGAAGGATATGTTGTGATGCGAGAGCATAACGCCCTTCGACACGCCCGTCGTACCCGATGTGAATATGAGCGATGCCATTTCGTTCTTGTCTATCTCAAGGTCGAGATATGTGCGGTCTCCCGCGTTTATCTTTTCACGTCCTGCGGCGCAAAGTCCGGAAAGCTCGTCAAAGCATATGAAATCGAGGGGCTTCTCGATCTTCTTTATCTTGTCCTCATATTTGGCGGAGTATATAACCGCATCCGCTTCGGAGACGTTCGCAATGTTTGCGATCTCCTCCGGCGGGATTTCCTTGTCTACCGGGATAACAACGCCGAGACCGCAGATAACGGTCATGTAGGCGAGTGCCCATGCGTAGCAGTTTTCGCCCGTGACGATAACACGCTTGCCGAGAAGTCCTCTCGCGCAAAGCTCGGTGCCGAGTCCTTCAACATCGAGGAGATACTGATTGAAGGTGATCCCTTCGTAAACTCCGTCCCGCTTTTCGAGAAATGCGTTCTTCTCGGGCCACGTTGCGGCGCTTGTGTAGAGCATCTCCTTCAGATTCTCAATGGGGCGCACTTCGTAATTCTTATACTTTTTCATAACGAACAACCTTTCCTGCAATATTCGCACCGCATTACGGGATCTTGTCCGTTTCCGTCGTGCGGCAATGTTTATTAAATACAATCACGTTCACAGTTTAGCACAGTTTGCATAAAAATGCAATAACAAATAGAAAATCCGGGCGATTTTCTACATATAGTATATTCGGCGCGCTTTATATATTTACCCGAATACGCGTAAAACAAGCATGAGCACCGCATATTGCAGGATTATTATTACCGGAATTCCGATCATGAATTTCGGTTTTTTCGTTTTGTGCCTGATAAGCAGCATCACGATGAGCATTGCGGCGCTTCCGCCGAGCGCGGAAAGAAGGAGAAGCGTCTTTTCGGGCACACGCCGCCGTCCCTTTATTTTGGAATTGTGCTTGTCGGCAATGCACACGACGGCGGATATAAGCGAGATCACCGCAATGTACGATATCAGAATATAACGCAGGGTCTCGTTCATGTCATTCGCCGTACTTTCCGGATTCGCTCTGCGCCATTGCGTCGCACCGCTCGTTGTACGGATGACCGGCGTGACCCTTCACCCACACGAACGTGACATCGTGAAGGGCGAGGAGGCTCATGAGCTTTTCCCAAAGATCGGGATTCAAAACGGCTTTGCCGTCCGATTTCTTCCACCCCTTCTTTTTCCACGAATAAACCCAGCCCTTCGTGATTGCATCGGTAAGGTATTTCGAATCCGATGTCAGAGTCACGCGGCACGGCTCCTTAAGCGCGGAAAGCGCCTCTATCGCTGCGGTAAGCTCCATTCTGTTGTTTGTAGTTGCGGCTTCACCGCCGCATATCTCCATCTCGCGCCCGCCGTAGACGAGTACCGCACCCCATCCGCCGGGTCCGGGATTCCGTCGGCATGAGCCGTCAGTATATATTTCAACCTGTTTCATAAAGTTCCCCGTTCCGCCGCACGTCAGGCGGCAGCATCTCCGATTTTCTGGCGATTCCGAGCGTAAAGCAGCGTTTTTTGCCTTTCGGCAGAGGAAAAGCTATATTTTGCAAGCGCCGAATGATAAAAGACATACGGCTAAAATGATAAAAATCCGTGCTTTCCGAACCGCCGTTTTATTCTATCATATTGTCGGAGCGTTTTCAAGGGCTCACGTCATTTTGATTTGCGGCATATACTTTATTGAAGCCGACGGGCTTTGAAAAGAAAATCCGGAACGCGCTCGGGCGTTTCGGACGCGGTTCGGCGAGGCGGCGCGAAAGACTGCGCAAGCCTTTGGGAGCCGCCGGAAAGATAAAGAAAGGTTTGATCTTAAATGGATTACAGAAACGATTGCAGAACTCCGCGCGACCGGATAGACGGCGATATGCGCCGCCGTATGACGTGCGGGTGCACGGCAGGCGGACGTTCGGACGGTATGTCGGGAAATACGGTAAGGCGTACACAGAACGCAAGGGATAACGGAGGGTGCAATATGCCGTCGCTGGCGATGGTATATTCGCCCTATCAGGAATTTACCGATCTCTACGAGGTTTCGGAGGCACTTGACGCGGGAACGATATTCCGTCAGCTCGATCTGCGCTTCTACGGAGAAAAATGCTGCAGGGGAGGCGGAAACAGATGAGAGGAAGAAAAAATGACGCTCTTCGCACGGTGTCGATGTATGGGCTCGCAATGTACGATGCGCTCCTGTATCTCGACGCTTACCCGTATAACGAGGAGGCGAAGAAATATTTCGCGGAGATGACGGAGAACGAAAGATGCGCCGTCGCTGAATACGAGAAAAACTACGGTCCGATCACTGCTTCGGCAAGTGTGGAAAATAAAGGATGGCAGTGGTCGGAGGGATCGTGGCCGTGGCAGAACTGTGAAGGAGGGATGTAATTATGTGGTCGTATGTAAAAAGGCTTGAATACCCCGTAAATATAAAAAATCCGAATCCTGCGGCGGCAAAAGTGATTCTCGATGCCCTCGGCGGTCCCGACGGTGAGCTCGGTGCGGCAAACCGCTACCTGAGCCAGCGCTTTACGATGCCGTACAATGAGGTCGTCGGAATTTTGACCGACATCGGCACCGAGGAACTCGGGCATGTGGAAATGGTATCCTCCATTATATATCAGCTTACACGCAATTTGTCGGTCGAAGAGATAAAAAAGGCGGGATTTGACGCATATTTCACTCAGCATACAACGGGAATATATCCTTGCTCACCGTCCGGGGAGCCGTTCAGCGCACTCGGCTTTGCGGTAAAGGGCGATGTCCTTGCCGATCTTAACGAGGATCTTGCAGCAGAGCAAAAGGCTCGTGTATGCTATGATAATCTGCTGCGTCAGATGGACGATCCCGATGTATGCGACACGCTCCGCTTCCTCAGAGAACGCGAGCTTGTACACTATCAGCGCTTCGGTGATGCTCTCAGAATATCGCAGGACCGCATGGATTCAAGCAACTTCTACGGCTGGAACCCCGAATTCGACAGAGGACGCCGCGAAAGGTAATGCGGATTCTCGCGGTATGCGAAATCTTTTACCGCAAATACGGAATCAATACGCAATCAAGCAACGGAAACAGCCCCGGCGGGGGCTGTTTCTCTGTTATGTAAGATGCGGCGTTTGTATTTAATAAGCTGCGGAGACCGTATTTCCTAAGCCGCAGAATCCGTATTCCGCATGGCTCGGAACCCGTGTTTCGGCATTTGATTTTTTGTAATTTCCGACGCCCGGCACATCGACCGAGGCTTTATTTTGTCTGCCTTTCTTAAGTGCCGACCGGACTTTCGGAAACGTCATTCTCGGTAAAAACGCTCGTGAACTCCGGAAAAACGAAAAACGCGGATGCATTTTGCACAATTCCGACATGATTTGCACTCTGATTTGTATGCCTATATACAAAATTCAAAAAAACTGTTGACAAAGTACTTTGCGTGGTTTATAATACGATCAAAATACATAATAATTCGGCACCTGATAGAGGTTGCGGATATGATCAGTACCCGGCTGCACACGACGGCAAGCGGCGGCAGGGGAAAGGCTGTTCCGCCGAAACGGTTTTGCGGTTGCCGCCGCAGGATTGTTGGGATCGTGTTTAAAAGACACGGTACTGTCACATTTATGTGGAGAGCTATCAACGGCTTTTGATTCCGTAATTTAACTAAAGCCTGCGATTACCTTTCGGGTCGCAGGCTTTTTATGTGTTTTAATACAAATTCATAGGAGAGAAAAACCATGAACAGAATCACAAGAACAGTCTCGTCGATACTCGCAGCGGTAATGTGCGTTGCTTGCTTTGCGTCGTGCTCTGCAAAAAAGGAAAGCAATGACATAAGAAACGCAAAGAACCTTGCCGATCTTAAAGGTGCAAAGATTGCGGCGCAGGCGGCAACCTTCCACGCAGATGCACTCTCACAGATTGAGGATGTACAGTCTTCAACCTACCCTGAGTTTTCCGACCTTCTCGCCGCTCTTAAGAGCGGTGCAATCGACGGATACGTAGCAGAGGAGCCCACCGCACTTGCCGTTTGCGGATCGGACGATACTCTTACCTACATTCCCCTGAAGAACAACGATACCGGATTCACGGCTACCCCCGCCGATGTCGGAATTGCAGTCGGATTGAAAAAGGGTTCGGATCTTCGCGAGAGGATGAATTCGATTCTTGCAGAGATTACCGATGATCAGAAGAAACAGCTTATGGAGCAGATAGTTGCCATATCCTCGGGAAAGACTGTTGATCAGTTTGCGATAAGCAGTGAAACTCCCGCGGAACCTGTCGGCACACTCAAGATCGGAATGGAATGCGCTTATGAGCCTTACAATTGGACCGATATGGAAGGGAAGACCTTTGGATGCATTCCGATAAGCGGAGAGGGAAAGGAAAATCTTTGGGCAAACGGGTATGACGTTCAGATCGCCAAATATATCGCAGACCGTCTCAATCTCAGACTTGAGATTTACGCAATTGAGTGGAATTCGCTTATCCCCGCTATCGATTCCGGTGCGATTGATGCAATTATAGCAGGCATAAGCCCGACGGCAGAGCGCGCTGAGCAGATCGACTTCACCGATACGTATTATGAATCAAACCTTGTTGTTATTATCAAAAAGTGATTTTTTAGATCATAAACGGAGTTTATAATGAGTTTTCTGAATGATGTAGTCAACATTTTCCTGAAGTATTATCCGTTCCTTCTTTCCGGAATCAAGAACACTCTGATTCTTTCGCTTGTAGGCACGGTTGCGGGACTTGCGGTAGGGCTTCTCACCGGAATGGTACGTACGGCACCTTTATCAAAAAATCCGGTTACGCGAACCCTCCATAAGATAGTGAACGGAATTATTGCGGTGTATGTTGAAATTTTTCGCGGAACGCCGATGATGGTTCAGGCGATGGTTATCTATTGGGGGTATGCATTTGCTACAGAGGGGAAGACGCTTCCGCTTATACCCTCGGGAATACTCATCGTTTCGATAAATACCGGTGCATATATGGCGGAGATCGTGCGCGGAGGAATCATTTCGATAGACAAGGGTCAGTTTGAGGGCGCAATGTCGATCGGAATGACCCATTCGCAGACGATGATCAAGGTAATACTTCCTCAGGTTATACGCAATATTCTTCCGTCTGTCAGCAACGAGTTCGTTATAAATATTAAGGATACATCGGTGCTTAATGTTATCGGAGTAACGGAGCTCTACTATTTTGCCGGCATAATAAAGAGGCAGAATTTTCAGACGTTCCAAACGTACTTTGTTATATGTGTGCTGTACTTTATACTTACGTTTTCGATCACGCGCCTGCTGCGCTATGTTGAAAAGCGTCTCGACGGCAAGGATAATTACACGATTTTCGGATCGCAGAGTGATTCGGCAGCCGAGATACATATAAAGACGGAGGACTGAGCCATGAGCGAAAATGTAATCGAGCTTATACATCTTCAGAAGCAATTCGGCGATCATGCCGTACTGCACGATATCAACCTCAGTGTAAAAAAAGGCGAGGTCCTCAGCATAATCGGTGCTTCCGGATCGGGCAAAAGCACGATGCTGAGATGCATAAATCTCCTTGAAACTCCGACCTCCGGACAGATAATGTTTCACGGCAAGGACATAACATCCCCCGACTTTCACATAACGAAATACCGCACGAAGGTCGGAATGGTTTTCCAGAGCTTCAATCTGTTCAATAACATGACGGCGCTGAACAACTGCATAACCGGTCAGGTGTCCGTGCTGAAGCGCAGCCGGAGCGAAGCCGAAGAGGTTGCGATGAAGTACCTCAGAAAGGTCGGCATGGAGCCGTATATCAATGCGAAGCCCGCTCAGCTTTCCGGCGGACAGAAGCAGCGCGTGGCGATTGCCCGTGCGCTTGCGATGGAGCCGGAGGTACTGCTGTTCGACGAGCCGACGAGCGCGCTCGATCCGCAGATGGTCGGCGAGGTTCTCGAGGTAATGCGTAATCTCGCGTCGGAAGGACTTACGATGATCGTCGTGACTCACGAGATGGCGTTTGCGCGCGACGTCTCCACAAACGTGGTGTTTATGGCGGACGGACTTATCTGTGAGGAGGGCGCACCGAAGGATATCTTTGAGAATCCGTCGGATCCGAAAACGCGCGACTTTCTTGCACGCTTCCTTTCAAAATGAAATAAAACGCCGCCGCTGTGAAAACAGCGGCGGCGTTTTTGTGTACCCGTTAGGAAAAATTCCGCGGCGGCATTTCTGCGTACCCGAGAGGGAATCTTTCGCCCTCTCACGGCAGATCGCGGACTTTCCGGCTTTGACGAAGCTCCGAATAAATCTCCGATATGGGCATTACGAAAGCATAACAATACGGCGGCGCACATCGGTGCGCCGCCGTGACGGAATCTTTATGAACGCCTCAGAGCTGATTTTCAGTCGAAGAGGCTTCGGGAAGCTTTTCGCGGCTTTCCTCGGGCACAACGCTGAAAAATTTCGTGTGGCGCAGAAGCGCCGTCGCAGATACCGCACCGCATCCGACGGCGATCGGGAACTTTCCGACCTCACTCAGCCATATGACCGAGATAACGCCGAAAAGCGCAAACGTGAGGATGCTGCGGTATCTTACCGGATTTATCTTTACGATGACCGAGAAGAAAATATACAGAAACGCAAGCACGAACCCGATCGGCGTGATCGGTATCAGCGCGATCATCACACCGAAAGCCGTTGATATGCATTTTCCGCCGTGAAATCCGTTCAGCGGAGCGATTGCATGCCCGAGCACGGGCGCGGCTATCACCGCAGCAAAGTATATTTCACGGATGTCGACCGTCCTGCACGCCATGTACACCGGAAAAAATCCCTTGAACATGTCGAGCGTCAGGCAAAGAAGCCCCATCGGAATACCGCAGTTTACGAATACGTTCGACGCTCCGGGATTGTGATCCCGCCCGAGTGCGGCGATGTCCTTTTTCAGGATCAGGCGGGGCATCAGACGGCTGAACATCACACTCCCGAGGAGAAAGCCTCCGCCTATCCATATTATCCACAGCAGCGTTTCGTTTTCAGACATACGATATCACCTTTGATACGATCCGGTCGGCGGCATCG
>UMAM01053511.1_pt1 | contig 24009 bp, 17 predicted proteins | sample 1963711 | NCBI WGS metagenome assembly UMAM01 (sample SAMEA4835916, study PRJEB28245) | human gut metagenome | biome: gut microbiome; material: fecal sample | place: Denmark | collected 2008
TTTAGTCGGTAAATCATTATTTGATATATGGAATAAACTGTGTATTTTAATTGATGAAAAGTATGACATGGAATGTTTATGGAACAAAGGTGGTAAAGTGTGGACTTATGAGTATAAATATCGTCGTGGCGGAAAAACGCTTTGTGCATTATATGCAAGGGAAAACTGTATAGGATTTATGATTATCTTAGGGAAAGATGAACAATTAAAATTTGATACAGATAGAAATAATTATTCAAAAGAAGTGCAAAAAGTCTATGATGAAACTAAAACCTATCACGACGGAAAATGGTTGATGTTTGAGCCAACAGATACAGCCTTATTTGATGATTTTGTTAAACTGTTGGGAATAAAAAGAAAACCCAACAGAAAGTAATGATTTTATATTTATTGATATAAATACAAATCTGAGGTTGTGCAGTAGATAAGTTCAAAATCTCTCAGACAGACAAAGTGATCTAGACGTGGTGGCGGTCGAAGACATCAAGCCATGACAGCGAAGCTGTCAAATGTCTGGTTCACTTTGTCTTTTGATTTTTAGAGAAATTTAATGAAAAATATATATTAATTAGACCTATTTCATTGAATTAATAGGATTTTAGGATAAAAAGTGGTATAATATGTTTGTTTATAAAAATATAACTTTTATGTTGTCTATAAGGGGTTGAATATATCCCTTCTTATGAATAACCAAAAAGTAGGTTAGTAAGATATATCAAAATATATTGACCAATGAGGATGATAAAAGAAGTGTAAATTAATGAGGAAAATAATGATATTCTTTTTATCATTATTTGGATTATGTTTAGTAGGTTGTGATACAAACATTACATCATTACCAAAAGAAATGCTTGATGATTTTGTAATTACTTTAACATTTGATTTTAATGGCTATTATGATTTGAAGACTGGAGTTTTAAAAAACGGATATTATGAATTAGATTGTAAATATGAAACAATTTTGTTATTTAGCGAAGATGAATTAAAGGAAACATAGGAATTATTCTTATTAGGATCGATAGATAGATGGCCAGAAAAATGACTGTTAGTGATGAACTAGTTGTACCTTTATATACTATAGGTATTTCCTTTATTGCAGAGGGTAATACTATTACTGTTGATTTTTACGGAGTATTCTCCATTCCTTTAGATGAATGGGAAGATAGTGTTAGATTAGGTAAATCATATTATAAGATTGTTAATGAATATATAAAATCTAGTGATGAATAGAAGTCTTTACTAGAAAACCAAAATGTATATGAGTAATCAGGACAAAGGTGGTAAAATACTAATATGTAAAAGGGAAATTAGATAAAAATATTGATTTAAAGAATAGTCTTTTTAATATAATAAAATAAAATTTGCACTTTATAAAAGTAATTTGTTACAAATAAACATTTTTTCTTCTTTACGTTGTTCATTTTACACATTTTATTTGATAAAATTGATGTGTAAAGTTCATAAAGGAGGAAAAAAGAATGAACACAGATAAAATTTTTGCAGAAGCGATTGCAAATGAATATTCAAAAAAGGAAACATCTAAAGTAATTGCCTTAAAGAAGTTAGATAATAAGGTTAAAACACCAGTGAATATTTTTACTTATACATTTGGTATTATTTCAGCACTTATATTAGGTTTAGGAATGTGCTTATGTATGAAGGTAATTGGTGATGGGTCTACACTTTGGTTTATATTTGGCATTATTATAGGCTTAATAGGAATTTTAGGTGCATCAACGAATTATTTTTTCTATAAAAAGTTGTTAAATAGCAGAAAAGAAAAATATGCTGGCGATATTATAGAATTAGCAAAAAGAATTAGCGAAGGAGATTAAATAAATTTATGGGCAGTAATTTGAATAAACACGAGAGCAAGTATTTTAATACTGCCCGTTATATGAATGAAGCGCTTATGCATTTATTAGAAACAAAGGAATATGCATACATAACAATCAAAGAAGTATGTGAAAAGGCTGGAGTAAATCGATCTACTTTTTATCTTCACTATGAATCAATGGATGATTTGTTAATTGAAAGTATGGAGAATATGTTTAAAGAATTAAAAAATAAGTATTCTTATGATTTGGAAATAGATGAAAAACTGAAAAGTGGGACATTAGAAGATTTAATGCTTTATACTCCCGAGTATTCCAAACCATATTTATCTTTTATAAAGGAAAATAAAAAGTCATTTATGGTTGCTCTTCAACATCAAGAGTTATTTAAAGTTGATGATACATTTGGTAAATTGTATGAAGATATCTTTGAACCTATTATGTTAAAATTTGAAATTCCCGATGAAGAAAAGAAATACGTAATTAAATATTATATGAGTGGCATTCATGCAATTATAATTGAATGGATTAAAGGTGGTTGTGTAGAAGAAATAGAATTTATTGCCAATTTAATTGCAAAATATGTATATAAATAATTAGTTGGTTTATATGCAATCTATAGAAAAGATGAAAGAGAGCACAAATATGAACGGATATCTGTCAAGTAGATGTCAGTTTAATAATGTGTTCTTTTTTTATAAAACTTTTCAAAATAATCGGATAAAAAGCTGTCTTTTTTTTATGATAAGGTGATAATGTTGAAAAATATCTCATAATTTGTTATAATATTTATGATAATTATAATAAAGGAGAAATGAAATGAGAAAGTTTTTTTACTTATGCATTATAACTTGCTTTTTATTATTTGTTTCTAGTTGTGAAACAACCAATAAGCTTGTTAGTGAATTAACAATAATTTCTGTAAATGATTTTCATGGTGCATTAGATGAGTCTGATGGTAAATATGGTGTAGCAAGACTTGCTAGTTCAATTTCAGCTGAAGAAAAAAATGCAGAGGCTTCTGTTTTGATATCAGCTGGTGATATGTTTCAAGGTACGGCTTTGTCAAATTATGATCATGGTAAAACTGTGATTGACATTATGAATAAGATGAAATTTGATGCAATGGTCATTGGCAACCATGAATTTGATTGGGGCTTTGAAGAAATATATCAATATGTTGATGGTAGTGATGAGAATGGTGAAGCAACTTTTCCTTTTTTAGGATGTAATATTATTGAAAAAAATACGGGTCAAAGACCTGAAGGAGTAGATGCATATCAAATTGTCAACCGTGGTGGTCTAAAAATCGCGATTGTTGGTTATATGGGAGAAGGTAAAGAAAGCGATATTGCGGAAGCCATGATTGGGGATTATCAATTTGCTAATCCAATTCCTTATATTAAATCGACAATTTCTGATTTAAGGGTGAATCAAGGTGTTGATGTGGTGATTGTTTCAGGACATGAAGGAAATGATTCAAATCAGATGTTAGCATCGCTAGAAGGGGATGAGAGAGTAGATGCAATTATTAATGCACATACTCATTCAACTTATAGTGGAACGATTACTAGAACTGATGGAATAAAAATTCCTTATGTTCAAGCAGGTAGTGCTGGAGAAAAATTTGGATTAATTAAATTAAGTATTGATCAAGATACCAAACAAGTAACAGGAGGAACGGCAGAGGTTAAATACAATCTTTCTAAAACTGAAGATTCAACGATTAAGACAATTGTTTCTAATTTAAAAGAAGAAACTTTGCCTGTATTTGGACGGGTTATTGGCATTGCTAATGAATATGTTGATCGATATGGTGCGGCAGATTGGGCTGCCACAGCGTTAAAGGAATATGCAACAACCGATATTGCTGTCATTAATATTGGTGGAATTAGAGCACAAGCTTTTCCAATTGAACAGGGAACAAATATTACTGTTTCTAAGATATATGAAATTATGCCATTTGATAATGTTTTAAAAACAGTTGATTTGAAAGGATCAGACGTAAGAATTTTAGTCAATAAAAGCGATTTTGTTATGAGTAGTAATGTATATCAAGATCGTGCTACGGGACTAATTTATATTAATGGTGAAGTACTTGATAATGATAAAATGTATTCAGTAGCAACAATTGATTATATTTTTGATAAACCAGAAAATCCATTTTTAGGAGGAGAAAATATTTCTAATACTGGTATTTTATTTAGAGATATTTTAATTCAAACGGTAGAAAAAGATGGTACAATTATCATTCCAATAAGAGGTAAAAATGAGTAATAAAGTTGTTATTTTAAGTGATAGTACATGTGATTTAGGTGAAGATTTATTAAAAAAATATAATATTTTTGTAATACCTTTGCATGTTAATTTTGATAATGAATCCTATTTAGATGGGAAAGAAATTCAATTAGAAGATTTGTATAAAAAGGTAGAGGAAAAGAAAAAATTGCCAACTACATCGGCGGCATCATATGGTGAAATAAAAGACTTTTTCACAAAATATTTAGACGAAGGGTATGATATTGTATATACTGGAATTAGTTCTAAAATGTCAGCTACCTTTAATGTTGCATGTTCGGTTAGAGAAGATTTAGATAAGGAACGAATTTTTTTAGTTGATAGTGGCAATTTGTCAACAGGTATTGGTTTAGTTCTATTAAAAGCAGCTACTTTTCGTGATCAAGGATTTTCTGCTAAGGAGATAGCGGAAAAACTTGAAGAGATAGTACCTCGTGTTAAATCACAATTTGTTATAGATACGCTTGATTATCTTTATAAAGGGGGAAGATGTAGCAGTGTAGCTTATGTCTTTTCAAAAGTATTAAAGGTAAAACCTTTAATTGTTGTTAGAGAAAAGACAATGCAAGTAGGAGCAAAATTTATTGGTAGTATTACTAAAGCCCAAAAAGGAATGACCAATATATTTTTAAAGGATTTCCCGAATATTGATAAGGAGTTTGTTTTTATTACGCATACTTTATCATTTGATGGAGCGAATTATATTAAATCATTAATTTCTAATGTAAGTGGCGAAATTGAGAATTTGTATGAAACTGTTGCAGGATGCGTAATTGGTTCTCATTGTGGAAAAAATACAATTGGTATTTTATATATTATGAAAGATGAGATAGTCAAAAAACAAGAAAATGTTATATAATAGAAATATAATATTTAGATAGTAAAAGTACCATTAGATGATAAAATCTAATGGTATTATTTTTAGGAGGATAAATGAAACGTGTAGAGTTACTTGCCCCTGCAAAAGATTTATATACCGCAAAGGTAGCAATAGAAGCAGGTGCTAATGCGGTATATCTTGGTGGAAAAAACTTTGGTGCTAGATTTTTTGCAACTAATTTGGAAAATGAAGATTTAAAAGAGGCTGTACTATTTGCTCATACAAGAGGAGCAAAGGTTTATGTTACGGTAAATACTATAGTGTATCAATCCGAATGGAATCAACTGATTGAATATTTAGATTATTTATCAAAAATTGATGTTGATGCCATTATTGTACAAGATTTAGGTGTTCTTTATTATGTTAGAAGTAAATATCCTCATATGGAAGTTCACGCATCAACACAAATGAATATTTACAATGAAAGAGGATTAGAAATTTTAAATCATTTAGGTGTAAAAAGAGTTGTTTTAGCAAGAGAAACTTCACTTGAGATGATAAAAAAGTTGAAAAATCAAGAGATTGAATTAGAAGTATTTGTTCATGGTGCCCTTTGCTTTTGTGCCTCTGGTAATTGTTTGATGAGTTATGCTATTGGTAATAGAAGTGGCAATAGGGGAAAATGTGCTCAACCTTGTCGCAAAACCTATACATTATATGAAAACCAAACAAAAATTTCAGCTAATGCCGCTTTGATGTCTATGAAAGATCTTTGTACGATTCAAGAGATAGATAAATTAATAGAAGCTGGAATTACTTCTTTTAAAATTGAAGGAAGAATGAAAAGTGCTGAATATGTTTATACCACGGTAAAAGCGTATAAAAAAGCAATAGATGCTTATTATGATAAAATACCAATGATGCATATAGATGATGAAGTGCTGAAAATGAAAATGGTTTTTAATCGACAATTTACAAAGGGTTATCTTTTGAATGAAAAGAATAGTTTATTCACTAATATCGATCATGTAAATCATCAGGGTATTGTCATTGGCAAAATTATTAGATGTGATTCCAAAAAAATCGAAATCAAATTATCATCAGATTTGACAAAACAGGATGCTCTTCGAATCAATACACCTAGTGGTATTGGTTTTTATGTACAGAAGATGTTTGTTGATGGTGTGGAAAGAACCAATGCTAGGGCTAATGAAATAGTAAAAATTCCAATTGGAGTAAAAAATGCTTTAGGAAAAGAAGTTTTAAAAACCAAATCAGCTGATTTAAGTGTCGAAGTGAAAAAATTTATGTTAAAGGAACAGATTAAAATTCCCCTTTATGGCAAATTTTATTTGAAAATTGGTCAGCAAGCAAAACTTATCGTTACAGATAATAAAAATACTGTTGAAGTAGTTACCGATAGCGTGTTAAATCATTATAGTAATCATCCTCAAAATGATATTTTTTACATTAATAGTCTGAATAAATTAGGTGATACCCCCTTTTATTTTGCAAATATATCTATTGATACGGATCAAAAAGCTTTTATAAGTTTAAAGGAGTTAAATCATTTGCGAAAAAAAGCTATCCATGATTTAATTGAAAAAAGAAATAGCAAAGGAGTAGCACAGTATCATCCTTTCATAGTAGAACAAAACAAATATTTTAAATTTGCTCCAACCTTTGAAGCAATTGTTCATACAGAAGAACAATATCAAATATGTAAAAAATATGGTATTCAAACAATTTATACGGATTATCCATCTTCGATGATGACGGTTTCTCGTTTTTTGCTCAAAAATCAAAGAAATCATATGATTCATAATGTAGGACATATTGAAAAAAATAATGTTGCTTCACCTTATTTTAATATTGTGAATAAACAAGCAATTGAATGTATTAAAAATTTAGGTATTAGTAAAATTTATTTATCATATGAATTAGATTTAACACAAATAAAATTATTGGATTTGAATAAAGTTGAAGCAAATATTGGAATTCCTATTTATGGAAAGATGGATATGATGGTGTTTAAGCATTGTATGATTGCTAAAGCCAAAGGCTACATTAAGAAATCTTGTCAACAGTGTTGGAATAATATGTATGATTTAGAAGATGAATATCATAATAAATTTAGACTTTTTCCCAATCCTACAGATGATTGTACTTTGCGATTGATCAATGATAAGCCTATTGATTTGATAAATCAAATTGACTTATTTAAAAAAGAAGGGATTAATCTTTACCTATTGACATTTACTACCGAAAATTGTGATGAAACAGAAAAAATTCTAAAAAGATTGAAATTAAAGCGGGATAGCTAAAAAGTATAGGAAATTTTTAATAAACTATTTATTTCACTTGAATTGTAAAATAAAAAGACTATTTGAAATTACTTTATTAAGAAATTGAATAAAGAACAAATAGTCTTTTTTATTAGAATGTTGTATTGATTAATCAACATCAAGAGCATCGAGACCCTTTTTGGATGATATTTTCTGATGCTTTTTTTCTTTGAAGAAAAGCATTGATAAAAAGGCAAGTATCATTAAAATGGCTGAATAAATATAAAGGAGTTTTAAACTAGATTCGCTTTTGTACATAATAATGCCAACTAAGATAGGAGTAATTGTTTGTGCTACCATTGAAATTGTATAATAATAGCCAGTATATTTCCCAATATTATTTCTAGATGACATTTCTACCATCATTGGATAGGAATTGGCATTAATCAAAGCCCAACCAGCTCCACATAGGGCTATACAAATATAAATGGGGATAACGCTAAATGGTAATTGATTATTATTTTTTTCAATCAATTGATGATATTCTTCGTTAAATACGCCATTGAAAAAGAAATATAAAAGTATAATTACAAATCCAATTGCTAGGGCAGCTATTCCAATTAAAACAGTATTTTTACGACCGATTTTAGAAGGCAAATTTGCTGCTAAAAGAAAAGTAAGAATTGATGAAATGGTCAAAATAATCACAATTGTTGAAGCAATACCTTCATCTCCTAAAATTTTTTTACAAAATAAACTATTAAAAGTTTCAATAGCATTAAAAGACATAAACCAAAGCAGAACTCCAATCAGTAATACAATAAAATTTTTCTTATCTGCTTTACTTAAAGGTTTATTTTCGGATACTTCACTAAGTGTTTCACTTAATTTTTCCCCATATTCGATATCTTCTTGATTTTCTTTTAACAGTTTATTTTCATTAATTTTAAATATCAATAATAGCATGGCAAGAATCATAAAAAAACTAGCTATACAAAAAGCAAGGATAGCGTTGCCTTTATTTGTTGGCTCCCAATTTGTAATACTAGAATCTTTGGCTATTTTTAGAAAAAGTGCTAAACCGCCTGCTAAAATAGCACCGAGATAACCTACAAAGTTGATTATTCCATTAGCTTTAGAGCGAAGAGGTTTAGGAGTCACATCGGGCATCAGTGCTACAGCAGGATTGCGATACATATTCATAATAATTAAAATAACAGCCATCATAATGATAACGCCTAATAAAGATTCAATATAGAACATAATTGCAATGAGTGGGAAAAAAAGCGCAGATAAAATCATTCCAATAACGATATAAGGCATTCTTTTCCCATATTTGCAATTGGTTTTATCAGATAAACTACCAAAAAGAGGAAGCATAAAAATAGCTAATGCATTATCACCAGCCATAATAATACCAATAATAAATTCATTGCTTTCACCATATTTTTTTCTAAGTAAGTAATCTAAAAATAAAGGACAATAATTATTATACATTTGCCAAAGCATTAAAATAGAAAAAAAAGCGCATCCAATGTATAAGGTGTTTTTTGTATTTAATTTTAAAGTTTTATTATTTTCAATTGATTGATTTGATTCCATATCATACTCCTATTTTTCATTGATATATTTTATAGTATATCAAAAAAAGAATTTTTTTGCAAAAGAAAAAATCAAATTGCTTTGATTTCTTCTTTTTTAGTTATAAATAGATGTTTAATAGTGTAAGAAGTTACAAAAATAAAAATAAGACAACAACCTATTTCTGAAATTGGATATGCCCACCATATGGCATCATCATTTTTCGTTATTATTTTTAAAATTAGTGCTGTTGGTATTAAAATAACTGCTTGACGTAGGATACTCATGAGAGTTGATTTATAGCCATGACCGATAGCTTGAAACATTGATGATATAATAATCGAAATCGCAGCGGGAATAAAACAAAGACTAATAATACGAAAAGCCCTAATAGCTAGATTAGAAATATCACCTAACTGAAAAGAAGCAGTAATTATTTCAGAACCAAATTGAAAAATCAATAAACCTACGGTCATAATAATGAAAGAGGTGAGCATAGATAGTTGGAAGGTTTTAAGAAATCTTTCTTTTTCCTTAGCACCATAGTTATAGCCCATAATAGGCATCGCTCCTTGTGTCAAACCAAATACGGGCATAAAAATGAACGATTGAACTTTAAAATATGTACCAAGAATTGTTACACCATTAGATGATAAAATTCGGTTTAAAATAATTGTTGTAATGGCATTAATAGAATTCATAATGGCTACTGCAAGTCCAACATTAAAAATATCTCGAATAATTATTTTTTCTATTTTAAATTGTTTATAATTAAAGGAAACTTGTTGTTTTTTAAAAATAATAATGGAGGTTACGAAAAGACCAGAAATACATTGGGCAATAACTGTTGCAATTGCGGCACCCCTAACGCCAAGTCCTAGACCAAAAGGTAGACCAATTCCTTCACCTGCTTGAAAAATAAAAATAGGATCAAGAATAATATTAGTAATAGCACCAATAAGTTGGGAAATCATTGGAGTTATCATATTGCCTGTTCCTTGAAGAATTTTGCTAATTACAACTTCAAAATAGGAGCCTATGCTAAAAGCCATTACAATTTGTAAATATTGAATAGATAAATGTTTTATATTTTCACTATCATGATAAATCATCATAAAGAGTTTAGGAACAAAGAAACTACAACTAAGAGTAATAAGATACGCAAAGAAAGTAATAATAAGACCCGTTTTAGCAGCATCATCAGCTTTTTTTTGTTTTTTGGCTCCCAGACATCTTGAAATGACCGAACTCGTACCTACACCAATACCAAGTGAAATTGCGAGTACAATCATTTGAATAGGAAAAGCATAATTTAATGCGGTAAGTTCATTATTTGTTTCAGTTATTCTTGAAACGTAAAGACTATCAACTATATTATATAAAGCTTGGATTAGCATTGAAAAAATGGCAGGTATACTCATCGTAAATAGAAGTTTTCCAATTTTAGAGGTTGCCATTTTATGGGTTGTTTTAATTTGTTTCACATTCGTTTCCAACGTTATCCCTCCTAAATCTTATTTATTATACATAAAAAAACAAAGTTAGTCAAAAATATTGCAATCAATTAAATTTATAGAAAAATTACTAAATTTTCAGTTAAATTTCACGATAAAACCTATAAAATATGATATAATAATCATAACTATTAAGAAATTGTGAGGAAATTATGCCAAAAATTTTAATTGTAGATGATGAATTAAATATTAGAGAACTTGTAAAAAAATATGCTGTCTTTGAAAATTTTGAATCAGATACTGCAACAAATGGAATAGAGGCTATTGAGATGTGCAAACATAATGAATATGATTTAGTTATTATGGATATTATGATGCCGGAACTTGATGGCTTTTCCGCCGTTAAAGAAATTAGGAAAACAAGTGATGTGCCTGTAATTATGCTTTCAGCAAGATCGGAAGAATATGACAAATTATATGGTTTTGATTTGGGGATTGATGATTATGTGACTAAACCTTTTTCGCCCAAAGAACTTATGATGAGAGTCAATGCTGTAATGAATAGAGTAGGTACAAAAAATAAAAAAATAGATGGCAGTGATACTTGGAATTATAAAAATCTTCGAATTGATTTCAGTGCTCATATTGTGTATATAGATGGTGAAAGAACAGAACTTACGCCCAAAGAATATGAACTTTTAGTTTATTTGACCAAAAATGCTAATATTGCTATTACAAGAGAACAACTTTTAGAAAAAGTATGGGGTTATGATTACTATGGTGATGATCGAACATTAGATACACACATGAAATCACTGCGAAAAAAGTTGGGACAGTACGCTGATAATATTATTACAATAAGAAGGGTTGGTTATCGATTTGAAACTGAAAACTACTAGTTTGATGTGGAAGTTATTTTTTGCAATTTTGATATTTGCAACCATCATTGTACTAGTTTTTATTATTTTTCAAATAGCATTGTTAGGTAGATTTTATCGAAGCAATAAAATAAATAGAACTACTGAACTCATTTATGAAGTCAGTGCTGCAATTGAAAATCAAGATATTCAAAACTTTATTCAAGATGAAAGTCTTTTAGTAAGCAATTTAGAAAAAATTTCTCTAGATGAAGAAGCAGCTATTTATCTTTACGCAAAACCTCTTATTATTACTAGCAATGACAAACTTTTATATTCTAATACGCTGATTTATAAAACTATTAGTGGTGGTTCATTTAATAAATTAGAACCAACTTTGATTGATGAGATATGGCGAAAGGCGAAAACAACTTCATATGATAAATTTTATGCTATTATTTCGGTTAATCCTGTACCAAGTTTTGATCAAATTCAAATATTAAGTGTAGAAAGTCCAACTAAACAATTAACTAGAGATCTCTCTAGTCAAAATGATTCAATTATGTGCTGTTCATTTGTAAAATTAAGTGATGGCGAAACTTATTTATTAGTTTTAGATAACAAAATTATCCCTGTTGAATCAGCTGTAGATACTTTAAAATTACAACTGACTTATATTGCGATTATCGTGGTTATCTTTACAATTATTATAGCAATTCTTATTTCAAGATATATTTCTAAACCAATCTCAGTAATGAATGAAACGGCTAAATTAATGGCTAAAGGGAATTATGATGTAGTTTTTGAGGGTGAAGGATATTTAGAAATCAATGAATTAAATCAAACCTTAAATAATACGATTGCGGAGTTACGAAAAACAGAAACATTAAGAAGGGAGCTTATGGCTAATGTTTCTCATGATTTACGAACACCACTTACGATGATTAAAGGTTATGCTGAGATGATGCAGGATTTACCTGGTGAAAATAATCCTAAGAATTTGCAAATTATAATTGATGAAGTAAATCGCTTGAATGTGCTTGTGAACGACATGTTAGATTTATCAAAAATTTCTAGTAAAACTATTGAACTTCACCCTCAATTATATTCAATTACTGACAATCTCATTGAAATTGTTGAGCGATATCAAAAATTTCAAGAAAATAAAGAATTTCAATTTATTTTAAATTATGATCAAAATGTAAATGTAATAGCAGACGAAAGTAAATTAGATCAAGTTATTTATAATTTTATTAACAATGCTATTAATTATAGTGGTGATGCTAAAAAAATTGAAATCAATCAAGTTGTTGAGAACAATTATGTTAAAATTAGTGTGAAAGACTATGGCGTTGGAATTAAAAAGGAAAAACTAGAATATATTTGGGATCGTTATTATCGAATTGATAAAGGTCATCAAAGATCTATTCAAGGATCTGGACTTGGTCTTTCCATTGTTAAAGGAATTTTAGAATATCACAATTTTGAGTATGGAGTTGAATCGACTGTAGGTTCTGGCAGCACGTTCTGGTTTAAAATGCCTATTAAGAAATAATTTAAATATTTTTTAGAATTTGATAAGAAGTTTTTCATTTTAATATCATAATGAGAGCGTATAATTTTACTATATTGTTGAATAAGATAGAAAAGAGGTAGATAAATCAATGATAAAAAGAAAATTTAAGATGTATTGTATTGCTTTAATAATGACAGCAGTTGCTTTTCTTACGAGTTGTACAGGTATTACTTTTACAACAAGCAAAAAAGAAACCGTCGATGTAGAAAATAAAATTACAAATACTGTTGTCAATTATGAAAATATTACAATTGATGATTTGGAAAATTGTATAGTGAATACAACAAAAATGGTTGAAAATGCAGTAATTGGTGTAACGCTAAAAGCGAATTATACGACTTCAATTATGGGAAGACCTATTACTTCAGAAGATACTGAAAGCATTGGTAGTGGTGTAATATATAAAAGAATTGAAAATAAAGACACTGATGGTAATATTATCAGCTATACGTATTATGTTGTTACAAATCGTCATGTCATTACTGGTAGTAATGCAAATTATGAATATAAAATCTATGCTTATCTTGGATATGAAGATCTTGAAATTGAAGCAGAGATTGTAGGTTATGATACAAAAGTTGATATGGCTGTCATTAAATTTGATCATTCAACATACATTCAGCCAGTTGAATTTGCTAACAGTGATGAGGTTGAAAAAGGTCAATTTGTGATTGCAATCGGTAATCCTGATGGATATGATTATTATGGTTCTGCAACATTAGGAATTGTAAGTGGTGAACTTCGATATATTAGTGATGATACAGATGGTGATAATGTGAATGATTTTAATGCCACTTATATTCAACATGATGCCTCAATCAATCCTGGTAATTCTGGTGGTGGCTTGTTTACAATAGATGGAAAATTAATTGGCATTAATACTTTAAAAATTGTTGATGAGGAAATTGATAATATGGGTTTTGCTATTCCTTCAAATGTGATTAAAAGTTTGATTGAAAATTATATTGAAAAAGATATAGAAATTACAAGACCTAGACTAGGTATTACAGGATCAAATGTGCGAGAATTAACGAATGCGGTGATTGCAGCTAACGGATTATTAGAAATTCCAGATATTTACGACACAAGCAAACCATATGGTATTTATGTTGTTAATATTACTGCTGGTGGTTCATTAAGTGGAAGTGGTGTGCAAAAAGATGATATTATTTTGACCTTTGATGGAGAAAAATTAACAAGTCTCAATATTTTAAGTGCAAAGCTTAATTCACTTACAGAATATTTCATTGGCTCTGAAGTACAGATAAGTTATTATTCAAGAAGCCAAAAAGAGATTATTACTGAAACAATCCTATTGAAATAATCTGAAAACGCTGATTTTAAATGAATCAGCGTTTATTTTGTTTTTTTAACAAAAAATATGTTATAATAAATAAAACGTATAAAATGATGTGAGGTAATATTATGGATGATTTTATCGGTATTTTTGATTCAGGTATAGGTGGTCTTACTGTTTATTCTAAAATAGTAGAGGCCTTTAAAAATGAAAATATTGTCTATTTGGCTGATACTAAAAATTGTCCATACGGGACAAAGGACTTAAGTTTAGTAAGAGAAATTACATTGAATAATATTGAATATTTGAAAAATTTAGGGGCTAAAATCATTATTATTGCTTGTAATACTGCCACTTCGTCCATTACTGATATCATTGATAATAGCAATCAGTATTTACTTGGTGTGGTTGAACCAACCGCTCTATACGCATTAGAACATAGTAGAACTAAAAGAATTGGACTGTTAGCCACTAATTTAACTGTTTCTACAAAAGTTTATGAAAAATATTTAGTAGGGGCAACTGTTTATAGTGAGGGGTGTAGCGATTTTGTGATACCTATTGAAAATGGACAATTTCATTCAACATTAATGAAAAAGATGATTCAAAATCATCTTCAAAAACTACCTGAAGTAGATACTTTAATTTTGGGTTGTACGCATTTTCCATATATTAAAGATGAAATTCAGAAAAATTTACCGGAGGCCAAAATCATTGAAAGTGGGGATGCCACTGTTATGCAACTGAAAAAATACTTTGAAAAGGCTAACTTAAAAGTGAAAAACAAGGATAGAAAATTAGTTTTTTTAACAACAGGTGATTTGGAAAGCTGCTTTAAACAAATTACTAGGTTAAACTATCAATTTGATGATATCAAAAAAGTAAAGATATAGAGTGGTAAAAGTATATGAAATATGTAGGACCTAGTTATAAACCAAATAATCAACCATTTTGTATAGATGATTTACCGATGGGAGGATTTGTAAAAGTTACGTTTTTAAAGATTGTCGATGGTGATACTGCCCATTTTTTATTAGATGGTAAAGATGTAACCGTTAGGTTTTTGGTTATCAATACACCTGAAATTCATCCCGTGGTGAAACCTTACGCAAATGAAGCTAAAAATTATACGAATCAGGTTTTATCAAAGGCGAAAACCATATATTTACAATCTGATAGAAATGATTCGCTTTATGATGATACCCAATCTCATCGTCTTCTTGCTTGGATATGGGCTGATTATAAATTGTTAAATTATCAATTGGTTGAAAAAGGATATGCAAGCGTTCGCTATGTTAATTCTGAAAAATTGTCTTATTTAGATGATTTGTATAAGGCTCAAGATATAGCGATTGCAAAAAAACGTGGAATCCATAATAAGAAAGATGATGGAAAGGAGGCGGCTTAAGGTGCTTTTGACTGTGGAAAATCTTTGTCTAACTTATGATAAAAAAATAATTTTTAATCATGCTTCTTTTCGTGTTTTACCAAATGAAAAAATTGGTGTTGTTGGCAATAATGGTGTTGGTAAAACGACACTTATTAAAATACTATGTGGTAGTCTTTTGGCTGATAGTGGTACAATTCATTTTGATAAAACAATTAAAGTGGGATATTTAGATCAATATATGAACGTAGATGGTAATTTATCAATAGATTTGTATTTAAAGAAAGCATTTGTTTCATTGTATAAGAAAGAAACGGAAATGAATGAAATGTTAGATGCTTTAACCAATGAAACTGATGTAACTAAAATAGATCGTTATGTTCGAATGACGTCTCAAATACGTGAAGAGTTAGAAAGTGCTGATTTTTATGCTATTGATTCAAAAATAGGTAGAATTGTAAGCGGACTTGGAATTGTCAAGTATGGATTAGATACAATGGTTAGACAACTTTCAGGTGGTCAAAAAGTAAAAGTCATTTTGGCGAAATTATTATTAGAAGAACCCGATTTATTGATTTTAGATGAACCAACCAATTTTTTAGACACCACACATGTTGAATGGTTAGTCAAATATTTAAAAGAATATAAGGGAAATTTTCTGATTGTATCACATAATCAAGAATTTTTAAATGATGTTGTGAACGTGGTAATGGAACTTGAATCTGGTAAAATTACCAAATATAAAGGAAATTATCAACAATATTTACAAAAGAAGATGTTAGTTGATGCCGATTATGAAAAAAAATATTTGTCACAACAACGACAAATAAAAGAGTTAAAAACCTATATAGAAAAAAATAAAGTGAAAACTTCCACAGCACGACAGGCCCAAAGTAGAATGAAGAAATTGGAAAAGATAGATATTTTAGAAAAACCGAAAAGTAATGATATTTATCTTAATTTAGCATTCAATTACCAACCAATTGCCTCAGATCGGTTTTTGCGAGTGAATAATTTAGAAATTGGATATGATAAAAGTTTGCTTCCTCCTATAAGTTTTGAGATTAGGAGTGGAGTGAAATTAGCCATTACGGGATTCAATGGTATTGGCAAGACAACACTATTACGAACATTGATTGGTGAATTAAAACCGATAGATGGTGAGTTTCACTTTGTAGATCATGCTAAAATTGCTTATTTTGAACAAGAACATCATTTTGATAATCCCAATTTAACCCCTCTTGAAGAAATGCAATCCTTATATCCTCAAATGGATAATGGCAGTATTAGAAGTCGTCTTGCAAGATGTGGTATCAGTGGTAATATTGCTATTTCACCAATTAAAAATTTATCAGGGGGTGAACAATCAAAAGTTAAGTTGTGCAAAATAATGCTACAAAAGGCTAATGTTTTGATATTAGATGAACCTACGAATCATTTGGATAAACTTGCAAAAGAAGGATTACTAGAGGCATTAAAAAAATATAATGGAACGGTAATTTTTGTTAGTCATGAAAGTGATTTTGTAAATAGATTGGCAACAAAAATTTATAATATTGAAGATTTATTGTTAAATTAGAAAGAGTGATAGGAAAATATGAAGACAATTCATTTAATGGTGGGAATTCAGGGCAGTGGCAAGACAACGTTAGCTAAAAAATTGTCTAGTGCTTTGGTAGCAAAAATAGTATCAACAGATGAGGTTAGGAAGACTTTTCCAATGATTGATGAAAAGTTTATCTGGCCAAAAGTGTATGAAATGTGTGCAAAAGAATTAATAAATGGTAAGGATGTAATTTTTGACGCAACAAGCATTACACCTAAAGTTCGAAAACGATTGTTTGAAAATGTATCTTTGTATACAACAGATTTTGAAGTAGGTTGTTATTATTTAGATGTTCCAATTCATATATGCAAAAAAAGAGTTGAAAAAAGAAACAAGATTGCCGACGAGTTATATTTGCCAATTGAAGTTATTGATAGTTATAATGCAAAACTAATCGCGCCATCAGTTGATGAAGGATATATTTTTATAAAAATTTATGATGAAAATTTAAATTTAATAAAAGAATTAAAATAGTTAAATTTGTAATCACTTAAATAGAAAAATCTACTTAAGTGATTTTATTTTTGATTATATTAATTGAATAAAAAAAGTAAAATTGGTATAATTATTATAATTTATATCAAAAAAAGTAAAAAGGGGTGAGAAGATGGAAAAAGAAAAACCAATGTTATCCATCCTTAAAGGTAGTGGTGTTTTTTTAGATGATACGTTATCTAATTGCAAATTAAATAGCGTCAAAGCAAATGATGATACTTCATCATGGCGTTTTTGTATTACACTAGATAATATTATTACATGTGAAAAACTTAAAGAACTTAATGAAAAAGTTAGTAAATATATTAATCAAACTTTTAATATTAAAAATGTTAAATTTACAATTGATTATCCACAAGAAATCAAAGAAAAATACGAATTTATTGAAACGGAATTAAAAGACTATTTTAATTATGCGATTTCTGTTTGTATGGAAGTAAAAAAAGGGGTTATGATATTAAATGAATATCATCACAAATTTTTAAAAAATGAAATTATGTTGATGGTAGCAAGTGAGGAAGAAAAAAAAGTTGCTGAAGATAATTTAGTGATAATTAAAAGATTTTTTCTAAATTATGGTTTTGATTTTGTTAAACTGAATGTATCCATCAGTGATAGTGTTAGAAATTATAAAGCATTAAATGAAGAAAAGCAACAAATTCAACAAATGCTTGATGAAACAAAAAGTATTGAAACGTATAAACTCAAACAACAACAAAATAAAGAGAATGAGGTGAAAGGTACTTTTAGTTATACAATGCGATCGCAACCTACTTTCAAAAGTGTGAGTGATTTGCCAATTAATAGTATGGAAGTAGAAGAATTCAAACAAACGGAGGGTACTGATCGTGTTGAGGTTTTAGCCACGATTGTTGCTAGTGAAATTAGAAGTTTTCGCTCAAGACAGGGACGTGATTTTACTTTACTAGTTGCTACAATTAGTAATTTCAAAGATTCTATTATGATTAAACGTTTTATTAAAGAAACTGAAATATTAGAATACAGGAAAAAACTTGTTGAAAATACAAAAGTGAAAGTTAAGGGACGATTGCAGTGGGATGATTTTGCCAAAGATGTTGTAATTATGTGCGATGAAATTAGTTATTTAGGAACGGATGTTTCTAGAGTTAGAGCAGATGAAGCACAAAATAAAAGAGTTGAGTTGCATGCACATACTAAAATGAGCGTATTAGATAGTATTTTATCAGTAGAGGATTATGTATGGCAAGCTAACAATTATGGTCACAAAGCCATAGCAGTAACCGATCATGCCAATTGTCATATTTTGCCAGAATTTTTTAAATTATGTAAAAAATATAATATAAAACCGATTGCTGGGGTGGAAGGATATTATATAAATGAAGAGAGTTTGAATATTGCCTTTACTGATCATAATATAAATTTAAAAGATGCAACGTATGTTGTTTTTGATATAGAAACTAGTGGTTTATACATACCATTTAATGAAATAATCGAAATTGGTGCAGTTAAAATCAAAAATGGTTTTGTTATTGATGAGTTTGCCAAATTGATTAAACCTAAGAAAAAATTGTTTAAACAAATAACAGATATTACACATATTACTAATGAAATGTTGAGTGATGAATTACCAATTGAAGAAATCTTACCAGAGTTTAAAAAATTTATCGAGGGTTCAATTTTGGTTGCCCATAATGCGCATTTTGATACTGATTTTATTTATGCGGAACTTGAAAAAATGAATTTATTTGATGGACCTTTACCTTGTATTGATACAATGATGTTGGCAAGAGGTTTGTATGGTTCTAACTTTAAACAAAATAATTTACGAGCAGTTGGAAAATTTTTAAAAGTTGAAGTGGAGCCGAATGAGCAACATCGTGCGGTATATGATGCTAGAACTACAGCCAATGTCTTTCAAAAATTATTGGCTGAAGCTTTGGATAGAAATTATATGAATTATAATGAATTGAATAAAATGGTTAAGGAAAATGAATTGTTTCGATATAAAATACCAAGTCATATTAATCTTTTAGTTAAAAATAAAATAGGTCTTAAGAATTTTTATAAAATTATTTCTGAATCTCATACAACTTACTTTCAAAAAGATGCTAGGATTGTGAAAAGTTTGATTGAAAATAATCGTGAAGGAATTTTGGTTGGAAGTGGTTGTGGTAATGGTGAAATATTTAGAATTGCTCTTGAGAAAACAGTACGACAATTACATGAAGCGATTGATTTTTATGATTATATTGAAGTGCAGCCACCTGGCAATTATTTGAATCTTTTTGAAATGTGGAATCAAGATGAAGCCTTAGAAATGATAAAATCTTTGATTCAAGAAATTATTGCGGTAGCAAAGCAACACCATAAACTTGTAGTAGCAACCGGAGATGTGCATGAATTAATTAAAGAGGATGCTGAATATCGAAAAGTTTATTTAAGTGTAGCTAGACCAAATGGTGGTGGTCCACATGAACTTGCAAAATATGATGGCATTTTAGATATGCATTATCGAAATACTAGTGAAATGTTAGAGGAATTTAATTTTTTAGAAAGTGATCTTGCTTATGAGATTGTTGTTACCAATACAAATCTTATAAATAATATGGTTGATGAATTTGAATTATTTCCGAAAAAGTTATATGTTCCAAGGGATGATTTTATGGCTGATAAAAATGGTGTGCCTTCTATGAAAGCAGCTGTTTATGATATTTCTTATCAAAATGCATATAATATTTATGGAAATCCTTTACCTAAATATGTACAAGAACGACTTGACAGAGAATTAGATGCGATTATTGGGCATGGGTATTTTTCGGTTTATTATATTTCACATTTACTTGTTAAAAATTCAAATGATGCAGGTTATGTAGTTGGAAGTAGAGGTTCGGTGGGTAGTTCTTTTGTTGCTACTCTTATGGGAATTACAGAAGTTAATCCTTTAAAGCCACATTATGTATGTCCAAAATGTCATTTTACAGCTTTCAAATTTAGTGAAGCAGAAGAAATGAATTATCAACAAAAAGTTCCTAATGAAATTTATCAAGAACTTGCTAAAGTAAGTGTTGGAAGTGACCTAAAAGCGATGAAATGTCCTCATTGTGGAAGTGAACTAACTAGAGATGGTTTTGATATTGCTTTTGAAACTTTCTTGGGCTTTACAGGTGAAAAAGTTCCTGATATAGATCTTAATTTTTCTGGTGAATATCAAGCTAAAGCCCATTTATTTTGCCAAGAAACTTTTGGTATTGATAATGCATTTAGAGCTGGTACCGTAAGTACTGTTCAAATAAAAACAGCATATGCTTATGCTAGAGATTATTATCAATCAAAAGGTATTTTTAAAAGACAAACCGAATTAGAACGGTTAGCAAAAATGCTTTCTGAATCGAAAAGAACTACTGGACAACACCCAGGTGGTATAATTGTGGTACCAGACGATATTGAATATACAGATATTATTCCTGTTCAGTATCCACCTGTTTCTGATATCGAAAGTGATGATTTGAATTGGCGGACATCACATTATGATTATCATAAATTTGAAGATAATCTCTTAAAATTAGATATTTTAGGTCATGATGATCCGACTATGATGAAATGTTTGATGGATTATGTACATCAAAATCAAAATGAATTCCCTTTTTCAACAGTTGAAGATATTCCCTATTTTGATGATGATGTGATATCTTTATTTAGCAGTAAAGATGCTTTAAAATTAAATGGTGATGATACAGATAAATTAGCTAGTGGAACGATTGGCGTTCCAGAATTTGGCACACAATTTGTAAGAAGTATGTTGGAAACGATTAAACCTAACTCCGTAAGTCAAATTATTAAAGTATCTGGTCTTTCACATGGTACTGATGTTTGGATGAAGAATGCTGAAGATTTAGTAAAAGGTGTCAATCCTAAATATCCTAAAATTATGTTTAATGATGTAATTGGATGTCGTGATGATATTATGATTTATTTGATAGATAAGGGTGTTGCTGCTTCCTTAGCATTTAAAATAATGGAAAGTGTCCGTAAAGGAAAGGGATTAAGCATTGATCAAGAGGAACTACTTTTACAACATCAAATTCCATCTTGGTTTATCGAATCTTGTAAAAAAATCAAATATCTTTTTCCTAAAGCACATGCTACTGCATATGTAATTATGGCTTTACGTATAAGTTGGTTTAAAGTTCATCGTCCAATCTATTATTATGCAGCATATTTTTCTAAAAGAGCAAAAGAATTTGATGCGGAAGCTTTTGCAATGGGGAAAAATGCGATTAGAAACCGCATAATTGAAATTGAAAGTAAAATTCAAAAGCATGAAGATGTAAGTAATAAAGAAATCGATTTATTAGATGAATTAAAAATTGCTCTTGAAATGACTCTTAGAGGGTATAATTTCAAACAAATTGATATAAATATATCTGATGCTACTAATTTAGTAATAGCAGAAGATCGAAAGTCATTATATTTGCCATTTGTTGCTGTTGAGTCTTTGGGAGAAACAGTAGCCTTATCAATTGTTGAGGCTCGAAAAATACGACCTTTTTCATCCAAAAAGGATTTTGAATTAAGAACAAGTATCAATAAAAAACAGTATGCTAATCTACTAAAACTTGATGCTTTTGGCGATTTAATAGATGATGATACAAAATTATTATAGAAGGGTTTTATATAAATGAAAATAGGCGGTAATTTTGCTTTTAAAAAGATTCAAGATGAATCTATTAATATGGAATTTAATTATGAATGTGCGACAGTTGAAGGTGTTGGTATTAAAACAGGTATCTTATTAGGAGTAACTTTTTTAACAACATTAGTAATGCTTGCATTGATTTTAAATTTTGGTTATTTACCAATATTTATGTATTTTATTGCAATAATTTTAACAACTATTTTGCAAATTATAATAAATATTAGACCAATGAAGGCTAAATCATTGGCGATTCCTTATGCGATATCAGAGGGGTTAGTTATTGGATGTCTTTGTGGATTATTAGAAGTTGCACTTCCTAATATGGGATTAAAAATTGCTTCTATTGCTTTACTTGCTACTTTGTCAATTTTTCTTGCTGCAATCTTTTTATATACAAAAAAAGTAATTAGAGTTGGAAATCGTTTTCGTGGTTTTTTAATTACAGCTGGTCTTGGAGTTATTATTTTTACTTTAGGACTTTCTCTACTTTCTTTGATTATGTTTTTTGTTAATGGTACAAATGTATACAGCATGTTTTATTTTTCTGGATTTGGAGTAGTTTTATCAATTTTTATGTGTATCCTTGCATCTATGTATGTTATTTCTAGTTTATCACTTGCAGATAATCTTATCCAATCAGGCGTAGAGAAGACTATGGAATGGTATGCCTCTTATGCCATAACTTTAAATGTTATTTATTTATTCATTGAAATCTTAAGATTAGTAATTATTCTTGTAGGTAGAAGAAATAATAACTGATTTTGAAAGTATTTACAATGGTAAAATAGTTGCAAAAATTTACCAAAAGTGCTAAAATATATTTGTAAAAAAAGTCCATTTAAGGAGGTTATTAAAAATGGCTGTAAAAATTGCAATTAACGGTTTCGGACGCATTGGTCGTTTAGCATTCCGTCTTATGTTTGGTAACGAAGATTTTGATATCGTTGCTATTAATGATTTAACTGGTGCTGAAGATTTAGCATATTTATTAAAATATGATACTGCACAAGGTCGTTATGTTGGTCATGATGTGAAAGCTACACAAGATTCTATCATTGTTGATGGAAAAGAAATTAAGATTTATGCTATAAAAGATGCTAATGAATGCCCTTGGGGTGAACTTGGTGTAGATGTCGTTATTGAATGTACAGGTTTTTATGTATCAAAGGAAAAATCAATGGCTCATATAAATGCTGGTGCTAAAAAAGTTATTATTTCTGCTCCTGCGAAAGGTGTTGATATGACAGTAGTTTATAATGTAAATCATGAAAAATTAACTGGTTCTGAACAAATTATTAGTGCTGCATCTTGTACAACTAATTGTCTTGCACCAATCGCTAAAGTTTTAAACGATAAATTTGGAATTGTTAAAGGCTTTATGACAACTGTTCATGCATATACAGGTGATCAAAATGTTCTTGATGCTCCACATAAAAAAGGTATCCAATCTCGTCGTGCACGTGCTGCTGCGGCTAATATTGTACCTACAACTACAGGTGCAGCTAAAGCAGTTGCTGAGGCACTACCTGAATTAAAAGGTAAACTTGATGGTATGGCATTGCGTGTGCCTACTATTACAGGTTCAGTTGTTGATTTAGTATGGGAACCTGCTCGCCCTGTAACAGTTGAAGAAGTAAATGCTGCTGTTAAGGCTGCTGCGAACGAAACAATTTTCTATACTGAAGATCCAATTGTTTCTAGTGATGTAATTGGTCAAACATGTGGAACATTATTTGATGCACAATGTACTAAAATTATGGAAGTTGATGGCAAACAACTTGTTAAAGTGATTACTTGGTATGATAATGAAATGAGTTATACTGCTCAAATGGTTCGTACT
>UMAM01041223.1_pt1 | contig 23304 bp, 19 predicted proteins | sample 1963711 | NCBI WGS metagenome assembly UMAM01 (sample SAMEA4835916, study PRJEB28245) | human gut metagenome | biome: gut microbiome; material: fecal sample | place: Denmark | collected 2008
CGCGGAGATTGGCGTTTACACCGCTCCCGAGGGCACTTATAAGAGCGATCACGGCGCTGTTAACCAATATATTTGTGCCGATAAGGAAGATTGGCTCAAGATGCAGCTCGACTGCTATTTCAGCAACACAAATTCACATAAAGGTGAGTATGTCAAGATTTTCACAAGGCCTTATGACGATTATTGGTGGGCAAACGGCTTCGTTAAGGGGCAGCTTACAAAGTATAATCAGCCAAGAACCGAGCTTAATCTCAAGTGTAGAATAACTCTCAAAACAAAGGAAATGGCTGACGCTTTTGCAGAAGGTCTCAGGGTCAGCGGATTTAACAGCGCTGCAAGCGTAAATCAACTTGAAGCGGACACTTATTACCAGGATGGTCAAGATGTTTATGTCCTTTGGTCAACCATTTATCACGATTGCTTTGTCGGCTATACAGATTAAATAACAGAATAAAAATTGAAGGATCTGCTTCGCTTGAGGCAGATCCTTTTTTGTGCCGAACCACTGTGGACAGGCACGTCGACAGCGCTCTGAGCCGCACCCAGCTCATCGCAAAGCGGCCGCATCGCCGCCGTGTATGCCTCCTCAACCCTCTTGGTGTAGGCGTATGCCTGCGCCGCAGTCATCATTTTTCCTCTCCCCTCCCCAAATACTTCAATTTTGAACATTCCAATTATACACCGTTTTTGCAGAATGTCAAGAACGAAACCAAAACAATTACGAGTTGTAATAGCTTTACGGGCTATACATTTCAATTTGTATTGGATATAATATAAGCAAATCTGCGGTTAACGCAAAAAAGCGAGGTTATCTATATGAAGAAAACTTTAAAAAGACTTTTGTGCACAGCTCTTGTATTTATACTGGCTTTTGGCTCGATTTTTGTCACGTCAAATGCAACAGACGGCTGGGAGACTACTACAGGGGTTGTAACTTCCCCTGACGAGCCAAAAAGCGAAATGGTTCAGATAACAGTGACAACAAGTAAAAATGAGTATGCGTTAGACGATACAATAACATTTAACATCAATATTAAAAACACAAGCAGCGAAACTATACGCAGTATTGAACCCGTATCGTGTGCAGCTGCGGAAAATGTGTTTTGTCCTTCCGCCGAGCTGAGCTTTATCGCAGCCTTGCAGCCGGGTGAAAGCGGAACGGTTACCTGCGAATACTCAACGAGCAGCACGTCTCCTGTAAAACGACTCTTTAGAATACTTCGTTATATTTTCAGTCGTTTCTTCGGCGGTGCTGCTATTGATACAGTCGAATATCCCTATGTTTCCACCGTTAAGGTCGGGGCATTTAATTATGATTTCGGCTTCAACGTTTTATTTAATGTCGGCAGCTACAGCAATGATATTGAAGAAATAGTTTCGCTCTACAATGCAGCTCACGAAGTTACTCGTCCTGCCCCCAAGGGGCATTCCATCATGGAGCTTGACGGCGCTATCACCGGTGACGGCGCTCTCGGCGGCGTCCTCAAGGTCGCTTCTCCCATCATCCAGAACACTCTTGAGAATAACTCCGTGGAGACCGACTATATCCCCGGCAAAGGTCGTCTTTGGGCAGAAGATGCCGTAAGTGCCGTTTCTGTATCGAGGGGTGGAATTACAGAAATAACAATTCACCTCAAGGAGCAGACCGACGGCCCCGAGGCCGATGCCCATACCGCAGGCCCCGTTGCAAGAGGCATCGGCACCCTCGGCAATATCAACAACGCTATCGAGTCCCTTGGCGCTACTCTTTACAGCGGCAAGGAGACCATAAAGCTCACATATAAGGATGCTTATATCAAATGCCGAATTGATAACAGCACGGGCAAAATTATCGGCGGCACATGGCATTACGCCGTCCATGTTTATGTCGGCGAGGCTGAGGTAAAGCTCGGACTCAAATTCACCGTTAAAAATCTGAAAGGTATAGTTGATTATACTGTTACAATTTAAGTGAATTAACACGGCTTGTTTTGCAGCGCCGAGCTTAAGTGCTCGGCGCTGTTTCTATAAATTTTATTAAAATTTTTGTTAAACTGTGAACCGATTCCGCACAGTATAGTTACCTGGTCGAGCGTTGGGATAGTAATACAGGATATCCTGCCCCAGAGCATCTCCGATTTTGATTAAAACCCCTCTATCGGTATAAAAGAACGGGTTATCCTGTGATACCGAAAACTCTTCAAAAGCTCGCGGATAGGTATTCGGCAAACTCGAAACAGTTGAAGGAACAGTTAGTTTTACAAGATTATAGCAATCTGAAAAACAATCGCTCCCTACTGTTTCAATACCCTCGGATATCGTAACGCTTGTAAGGCCTGTCTGTTTGGCAAACGCACCTTTCCCTATCTCCACAACGGGGTAGCCGTCTATCTCCGCTGGCACGGTAAAGTCGCCTGTGATAGTGCCCGTCGTGCCGGTTATGCACGCCTTGCCGTCGGTAACGGTATATGTCAGCAGCCCGGATTCCGCCGCAAACGAGCGGGGCATTACACACGCAAACCCGACAAATACGATAATAAGCGCCATTGCAAATGATATCAGTTTTTTCATACGACCACCCTTTTTATCCTTAAATAACGTTGAATCGGCATAAAAATGTGCAAAAACACAACTCTCAATTATTTATATTGTTTTTTATGCCGTTTTCAATGCTTTATTTAAATTTTCAGTCAAAAATACTCAATAAAAAATCATTCTCACCCACAATTGTTTGGATAAAGTGTTGTATTCGGAATTTCTGCGATTACAAATTGTCATCAAAACTGCCACTATATTTGTGAGCATGAAAAATATATAATGTAATTGAATATTTCACTTTGGCAAAAAGAAAAAACTTTTTGAACTTTTATAAATTTTTTTGAACCTTTCCGCATATTGCTGTGTCTTTAGTTATTGAGATGATAAAATCTTAAAAGGAGGAGTATTATGTCGTCATTTATACCTAAACCGTACCCCAAGGAGGCTGTGACCGTGAGGGTCGAGAGCGAGTATCTGCAGCAGATCGACCATATAATCGCTCTGGACGGTCGGTTCAGCCGAAGCTCACTGATAAACCAGTGTGTCAAATTTGCGCTCAACAACATTGATATGAAAGACCTTGAAGTTGATGAGCCTGTCGAGGTGAGCGAATTTACCCCCGAAGAGTCATTGGTGTGAAAGACAGCGACTGATAAAGAATATTAAATGTATACGGCCTTCGACAGTTGCACGGCAATCGTCGGAGGTCGTTATTTACTGTGCGTTAGGCCAAACCGAATTCTTAATTCGTCTTAATAATTTCATAAGCGTTTTTTAATGCTCTGCATAGTTTAATGTTAAGAATTTAAGGCGTATAATTTTGGCTGTAAACGGAGCTGCCGAGGCGGCCCGAAAAAAATATGAGGAGGCAACAAAATGAAAACAGCAAGGAAATTTACGGCTGTGCTGATGTGCATGGCAATGATCTTTGGCGTAATGTGCGTCGGTGCTGATGCGATAGTAGGTGATCTTTATTCCGAAGGCGCCGACCCATTCCCCGGGTATGAAGAATGTGATTACAGCAATGAAACGGCGATAGGCCCGCTGCATTTTGTATTGATGGGGGATCACGCAAGGCTCTTTTTTATTGATTTCAAGGCAGAGGGCGAGATCGTGGTGCCCGCAACCGTTGAGGGGCTTCCCGTGACCGAAATAGTCGCTCCGACCAACCATTATTTCGGACGTCATATGGCTGTTACGAAGGTGGTTTTGCCGGACAGTGTAACAATGATTGGTGTAGCCGCATTTAATAGTTTTGTCGCCCTTGAAGAGGTAAACATCCCTAAGGGCGTAACATGCATCGGCAACTATGCATTTCACGATTGTAAAATGCTTAAAAAAGTGCAGCTGCCTCAAAGCGTGAAGTATATCTGCTCGGGGGCATTTTCGGGCTGCGAAAGCCTTAAAGAGATAAATATCCCGAGCGGAGTTGTCACCGTCGGCGCAGAAGCGTTTAGCGGAACAGCATTCTATAATGATAAATCGAATTGGGATGGCAATATGCTTGTGCGTGACGGCGCATTGCTTGCGGTCAACGACGAATCTGTCGAAAAATTCTCCATAGGAGATGACATAAGGCTCGTTGCGGCGGACGCTTTCGGTAATTGCGGCAACCTGAGGGAGATATCTATGCCGGCAGGGCTGCGATATTTGTCCTACAACGCTTTCGGCGGAACGAAATCGCTCATGAGATTCACGGTCGACCCGTCAAACCCGTATTACATAACAGACAAATACGGCGTGCTTTACAGCAAGGATAGGACGGTGCTTGTAGCGTTCCCGTATGGCTTCGCTTCTGTCGGCTATAACGTGCCGAATGGGGTGAAACGCATAGAGACCGTCTTGCAGGGCGGATATGCCACAATTTTCTCGCTTCCGAAGTCGGTGGAGTATTTTTATGACATAGGCGACAATGTTGCATTTTTAGCGTTCGACGGCACCAAAGAGGAATTTGCCGATATCGAGGGCAGCGAGAAGCTGCTTTGTCAGATAGCGGAGGGCGAGCGCACCGTCACGGTCATCAACAAGGGCGACGGCGGCCGCAGCGCAATATTGGCAGTGCTCCTGAAAGCAACTATATCCGTTGTAACGATCATCTATTTGCCCGTGGTTAAGCTGTGGAGTCTATTTCTCCGTGTAAACTGAATTCTCGATCCACCCTATCGATTCCAAAGCGTATAATTGTGGCTGAAAAATCGGAGCTGCCGAGGCAGCCCGAAAAAAATATGAGGAGGCAACAAAATGAAAACAGCAAAGAAATTTTTGGCTGTGCTGATGTGCATGGCAATGATCTTTTGCGCAATGTGCGTCGGTGCCGGCGCCGGCTACTACTCCGAGGGGTATTATGACGGCGAGAGAGGCGGCTGGAGAGAGAACATCCGCAAAAAGACGGTATATCCGTTCACGTTTGAGGTGTATGACGAGAGCGAGGCGTCTGTCATCCGCATCGACAAGAACGCCAAGGGCGAGATAACCGTGCCCGCGAATGTTGACGGCGTGCCCGTAACGGAGATACATACAGCAGGTGCTTATGAATTTGTACCGGACGGCTGCCCGAATGTAACAAAGATCACACTCCCCGACAGCATAACCGAAATAAATTATTGCGCTTTTTCCGGCTTCACAAAGCTGGAAGAAATCAGCATCCCTGCAGGGGTCGAGTATATAGGTTGGCGCGCATTTGAAAACTGCTCCGCTCTCAGGAAGATCACATTGCCCGAGGGATTAGAGGAGATCGGTGAAGAGGCATTTTTGAATTGCACAAGCCTTGAGGAGTTCAACATCCCGAGCAGCGTCGTTTCAATCAATGGAAGCGCCTTCGACAACACGGCGTTTTACAATAATGCGTTCAATTGGGAGGACGGCGCTCTCTACCGTGACGGAGTGCTTATCGCTGCCGAGGGAATCAGCGGCAAATATTCGGTCAAAGAGGGCACAAGACTTATCGCGATGGTTTCGTTCCGCGACTGTGACTATCTCTATCAACTCACTCTGCCCGCAAGTCTGAGATATATCTCTGTCGGTTGGGCTACTGCGTTTAATGCTCTTGTGGGCCTTGAGCGCATCAAGGTCAACAAGGCGAATCCTTATTATACCGCCGACAGGCAGGGTGTGCTTTACAGCAAGGATAAGACCGTGCTCGTCGCATATCCGCGCGGCTCGGTCATGGTCAGCTACAGCGTGCCCGAGGGTGTCGAATATATAGAGGACAGCATAGAAAACGATTGCCTGACACAGATATTTCTCCCCAAATCAATTAAAGATTTTATGCCGATCACGCAAAATGCAAGCATCTATTATGCGGGCACGAGAGAGGAGTATAATCAGATCCCCGGAGTCGCTTCCGGGACAATGGATCCGTGGGGGGACGAGAATGACAGAACGGTCTACTTCGGCGGCGATTCGCTTAAGGATAGAATACTTGCCGGTGGCTTACTTAGAGCATACGGCGCGTTCTCTTCAAATATATTGATGCTTTTGAAGGCACTTGCACATTTTGTAGACTGAAAGGCTTCGCTCAACCCAATTCTTAATCAGTCTTAATAATTTCATAAGCGTTTTTTAATGCGCTGCGTAGTTTAATGTTAAGAATTCAAAGCGTATAATTGTGGCTGAAAAATCGGAGCTGCCGAGGCAGCCCGAATTAATATGAGGAGGCAACAAAATGAAAACAGTAAAGAAATTTTTGGCTGTGCTGATGTGCGCGGCAATGATCTTCGGCAGCGTTGCAATGTTCGGCGGCATAGCCTCCGCGGCCTATGAAAAGGATGGCTTCCTGACTTTTCAGATAGAGGGCGACGGAGCGGTGCTTATCAAATGCGACGAGAGCGCAACCGGCGAGATAACAGTGCCTGACGCTATCGGCGGCGTGCCCGTCAAGAGGATCGCGAGCGCCGAATTACTCGGCGGACGGTTTGGCGCATTCGGAAGCTGTGAAGGCATAACGAAGCTGAACTTGCCTGACAGTATAACGCAGATAGACGATGCGGCTTTTATCTATTGCTCAAAGCTCGCCGAGATAAACATTCCCGCAGGCGTGACGGAGATAGGCAGCAACTGTTTCGACGGATGCGAAAGTCTCAAAAAAATAGACATCCCCGACGGTGTAAAATCCATAGGCAATAATGCCTTTGCGGGGTGTAAAAGCCTTGAGGAAATTACTATACCCGAAGGCGTGACTTCCATTGACTTCTATGCTTTTCTCGATTGTATAAACCTCGAAAAAGTCAAAATCCCCGAAAGCATCAAAGAGATAAGTTACAGAGCTTTCTACAACTGCACCAACCTTAAAAGCATTAACTTGCCGCGCGGCATTTCGGATATCGGATTCGAGGTTCTTGACGGCACGGCGCTCTATAACGACAAGCTCAATTGGGAGAACGGAGTGCTATATGTTGACAGCACCTTGATCAGCGCGGAGAAATCCATTGACGGAGCATATGAGATAAAGCAGGGAACAACATTGGTCGCGTCCGCCGCGTTTAACGAATGCTATGGGCTGACTTCGGTCACATTCCCCGCCGGGGTTACAGGTTTATGTGAAGGCGCGTTTCTGCGCTGCGACGGCTTGTCTGCGGTGCGGCTGCCCGATGGGCTGATCTCAATAGGCGACTCTGCATTTTCCCACTGTACCGGTCTTATGGATGTGAGCATTCCTGACAGCGTCACTTATATAGGATATGGTGCGTTTGAGGACAGCGGTATTTACAACGCCTTCAATTTTGACGGCAATGTGTTTTATATTGACAACGCCCTTATCCGCGCGTCAGAGAATTTGAGCGGGGAATATGCGATAAAAGAGGGCACGACCGCTATAGCCGAGGCGGCTTTTGCTAACGCACGGGAATTGACCGACGTCGTTGTGCCGAACAGTATAAAAGTGATAGCAAGAAGAACCTTTGATGAGTGCGTCAGCCTTAGAAAGGTCGTTCTCAGTGATGGACTTAAGGAAATAGGCGACCGAGCTTTCTTCAACTGCTGTAAACTCACCGACCTGACCATTCCGAGCAGTGTAACGGAAATCGGCACTGTTGCATTCTACAGCACTGCATTGGAAAGAGTTGATTTGCCGCAGAATCTGACCGTTATCAGCCACGGCTTGTTCGAGAATTCTTCTCTTAAGGAGATAAATATTCCCGAGACAGTTACCTATATCGGCTTCGAAGCGTTTGCCGATTCGGAACTCAAGAGCGTTTATATCCCTGCAAGCGTTGAAAAAATAGAAGATGATGCTTTTGGCGGTCGGTATTCACTCGAAAAAATAACCGTATCGCCCGAGAACAAGAATTATGCGAGCGACGGGAGCGGCGCGCTCTTTACCAAAGACATGAGGACTCTCATTATGCTTCCCGACGGCACAACGATCACCGAATACACAATACCCGACGGCGTATACACCGTATATCCTTGGGCTATTGACGGCAAGGTCGAGGTCGTCAATGTGCCTGCGTCGGTGGATGAGTGCGCGGACGCCTTCCACGGCAACTGGCTCACAGCCGTAAATGTTGACCCCGCAAACAAGAATTATGCGAGCGATGAATACGGCGTGCTCTATAACAAAGAAATGACCGAGCTGCTCTGCTACCCGAACGGCAGTCCGCGCGACCGCTACAGAGTGCCCGACGGCGTTACCGCGATATCGGATTACAGCATCACCAATACCGCTCTCAATGTTATCAGCCTTCCTGCTTCCCTGATGTATTCGCCGCATTTCGACAGATATGACAGCCTGGCTTTGATCTATTTCAGAGGAAATAAGGATCAGTGGAATAACATCAAAAACGAATGGGGGGATGGTCACAGCGACAGCTGCGCACCCGTCATAATCGGCAGAGACATTCCAGAGGATGAGGCAAAGCTGAATTCCGACCTTGCCCTTGCGAGTCTCAAGACAAGATTTGCGCTTATCAGGGCGAATATCAAAAATATCATCGCCAAAATCATTCGCTTCCTCAAGCGTATATTCGACAGCATCGGAATACGATGACCGTCAATTCTCCGTCGGCTCGACCCCCGTGCCGACGGCTGAATTAAAGGCAGCGCCTGCGACCTTGCGGCTGAAATCAACAGTGACCGCTTCGCCCCCTTTCCGCAGCGCCGCAGGCCGCCTGCCCCCGATAAAAAACAGAGGATAATATAAGAGTTCCAGTTTCTTTGAGGAGTTTTTATATATAGCGGGAAGCAGCCCGCAACCAGGCAGACCCCGCCGTCGCCTCAGAGACGGCGGGGAAAAGCCTGAAAAGGAGGATTTGTTTTGAAAAATAAGAGGTTTTTATCAATAACAATGGTGCTTTTGACGGCACTGTTTGTCCTTGCCTTTGCGGCAGTTACCAAAAACACCGCAATGAAAGCAAGCGCAGCTTACGGCGGCATAGATGAAATGCTTTACGACATTGCCACTACCAGCTATTATTGCAGCGGATGCGGCGAATACTTCCGTGATAGGCTTGCGTTCGATAACCATGCCTGTGTTCCAGTTTCCGATACAGGTGCGGAGACAGCGGCTGCGTCATCGGTGATGACGACAAGGAGACAGTCTACAACCGAGCCGCAAAGCTCCTATGACGAGTATTACACGAGCGAGGACGGAATTTTATCTTTCATAATTCGATCGGATCATGCGATTGTCAGCAGATGTCGGGAGAATGTTACCGGCACGGTGGAGATACCGGCAACGGTCAAGGGAAAGCCCGTGACGGCATTGGCAGAGAATTCGTTTTCTAACTGCGAGGTGAGCGAAGTAATCGTTCCTGATGGAGTCATCTATATCGGGCACTATGCTTTTTCATATTCAAGCATTGAAACTGTAAGCCTCCCGTCAAGTTTGGAGGAAATCGGTGAAAGTGCTTTCAGAGACTGTTATAATTTAGCGCAGATAACGCTTCCGGAGGGGCTGGAATACATAGGCAATAGCGCATTTGTCAATTGCGGAAAGCTTGAAAGCATCAGAATACCCGCTTCGGTCAAGAGCATCGGCTATTATGCTTTTGACTGCAACTACTATTATTACGGTGTAAAGAGCATTGAAGTCGATGAGGGCAATGAAGTATATGCGTCCGAGGACGGTGTGCTCTTTGACAAGGGCATGACGGAGCTCCTGAAATACCCGAGCGGCAAAGAAGACGGAGCCTATACCGTCCCCGACGGCGTTGTAACTATAAATGACAGAGCCTTCGGATATTGCGGTCAAGTCTCGTCAATCACGCTTCCTCAAAGCGTGTCATATATCGGCTCATATGCTTTCGAGAATTGCGACAGCCTCTTAAATATCAATCTGCCGGAAAGCGTTGAGACGATAGGAGAGGGCGCATTTGAAGACTGCGGCAGCTTAGAGAGCATCGTCATTCCGAGCGGAATCACGAGCATAAACAGCCGAACATTTTGCAAATGCTATAGGCTTTCATATGCCGTGCTGCCCTCCGGGATCGTCGAAATAGGAGATGAAGCCTTTGAAAACTGTTACAGATTAAGACGGATCGAGCTGCCGGACGACCTCATCGTTATCGGCAAGTGGGCTTTTTATAACACCGGACTTTCTCAGCTTACGCTGCCCAAGGGCTTGATAGCAATAGGTGACAGTGCTTTCAGGAGCTGCATTATTTCAGCTCTCAAGGTTCCCGACAGTGTTGACTATATCGGAAGCGGAGCTTTTGCGGAATGTAGCTGGCTTGTAAAGGCTGAGCTCCCCGACGGCTTTTCTCTGATAAATTCGGAAACATTTCTTTGGTGTGAAAGGCTCACGGAAATAATTCTGCCCGACAGCATTAAGATGGTTGGAGATTCCGCATTCAGCAACTGTGTATCGCTGACCGATGTCCACTACAAAGGAACGCAGGATCAGTGGAATAAAGTGGTTATAAAGGATAATAACAAGCCCTTGCTTGACGCTGCCATACATTATAAATATCATGAGCACAGACTCAGAACAAGGACTACACCCGCCACCTGCACGGCTGACGGCGAAGAATACAATGTGTGCGAGATATGCGGCAAAACGATAGGCACCGTCAAGGTCCTCAAGGCGACCGGCCACAGCTGGCAGGATGATTTCACCGTAGATAAAGAGGCGACCTGCACCGAAGCGGGCAACAAGTCGGTGCATTGCAATAACTGCTCCGCTACGAGATATTCTACCGAGATAGCAAAGAAAGAGCACACACCTGTTGAAGATGCCGCAGTTGCCGCTACCTGTACCGAAGACGGACTCACGGCGGGCAGTCATTGCTCGGAATGCGGCACAGTGATTACGGCACAAAAGATCGTGAATGCAACGGGTCATAAATACACTTCGCAGACCACCGACGCCACCTGCACCGCCGCCGGCAAAACAGTATATACTTGCAGCGTATGCCGCAACAGCTACAGCGAGACGATACCGGCAAAGGGTCATGATGACAAGAATAATGACGGTATATGCGATATTTGCGGATTAAGAATAAAGCCAATATCAAATATCAGACTTACATTACGCATCGAGCCTTCCGCCACGATCAATTACGGCGAAACAGCGGTGATATATGTGACAAACACCGATCTGCCCGCAGGCACACAGCTTGTTTGGACGATTTCCGGCAATGGAGTAAACATTACACCTTCGGCAGACGGAATGAGCTGTACGGTTAAATCGACTGATAACGGAACGGCGACCGTTACCGTCACCGCTTACGACAAAAACGGAAATATTCTGAAGTCCGATACCGGCAGGATAATATCAGCTTCGCAGGCGATCATATCAAAAGCAAGCTTCATCCAAAAGGTTGCGGCATTTTTCCGCAATTTATTTGGCAAGAAATCGCTGATGAGTCTTGTCAAGAAAGAATTTTATATTAAGGCAAAGTAAACCAAACCCCCGGGCAGTTTCTCAACTGCCCGGGGGTGATTGTTTTGCGGTGTTTAATTTTTACGCTGCTTTTATTTATAGATAATTTTGTTTAGTGCCGTTTTGATTTACGGTAATTTATCGGGATATTAATTCGGTATTTAAATTTGGTGATATTATCGGAGCTGCTTTGTTACGCCGTAACTTCTTCGGCGCGGGATGCTTCTGTATGCTCTGCGTTATCGCCGGTTGTGGGTTCATCGTCCTTCTTCTCCTCGGGCGGGAGGGTGACGGGGCGCAGGGCGACTATGAGGTTGACTATTGCCGAGAGCAGGAACAGCGCCGAGCTGACGAAAACGCCCCAACTCACGCCGCCGCTGACCGCGTCGGCAAGGGTGGTCTGCGCCATAAGGGTATTGAAGCTGTGGAAACACACGGCGCTTGCCGCCATCATCAGGCTTGCGAGCAGATTGGTGACGAAAAGCCCCTTGCTGTCGAATTTTTTGAAATTCAGCAGCAGGAATACAAGGCTGACGGGCAGCGAGAGCGCACTGAGCGCCACAAAGAGCAACGCCAGCAGCAGCCGCAGCGACGGCGCGCCTATAACTGCCGAGCCGGGGGCGCTGATAAGCCCGCCGAAGTCGAAATTCATTATATTTTTGACTATTGTTATCGCGTTGAGCGTGAAATTCTGCTCAAAGTAGGGAATAGACACAGCAAGCGTGCCAAGCGGGAGCAGGAACGAGAAAAGCGGCAGCACGCTCACGGGAATGCGGGCGATACGCAGCTTTGTGCCGACAAATGAGAATTTGAAGCGGCGCATGGATTCGTGGAGCTTTGCAAATGCCGCCTCGGCGACAACGGAATCCTCCTCAAGTCGGCGTTCCCAGTCGTAGTTGGCGATATTGACCCCGCATTTGGGGCACTCCGCCTTGACATTCCAGATATGCAGCTTTATGCCGCAGTGCGGACATTTTGCCATAAGTATCACCTTTCGTTCGATTTATTATTGAACGCACGTCATTTTTGGCCGTAGTAGGCGTTTGCGCCGTGCTTTCTGAAATAGTGCTTCTTCTGAAGAAAAATATTTGCCGTCGGAGCGTTCATGCGTTCGCTGAGGTAGGCGTCCTTGGCGACGGCCTCGAGGACTGCTGAATTTTTGGCTGCCTCGGCAGCGCTTTTGCCCCAGGTGAACGGCCCGTGGGAGCGCACGAGCACGGCGGGCACGGCTTCGGGGTCGATCGAGCGGCTCTCGAAGCATTCGGCTATGACCTTGCCCGTGTTAAGCTCGTATTCACCCTCGATCTCCGCCTCGGTCATATCCCTTGTGCAGGGGATCGCGCCGTAGGCAAAGTCGGCGTGGGTCGTGCCGTAGGGCTGAATATCCCTTGCCGCCTGTGCAAAGGCGACCGCAAAGGTCGAGTGCGTGTGCGCGACGCCGCCTATAGCGGGGAAGCGGCGGTATAGCTCAAGGTGTGTCGGCGTATCGGAGGAGGGGTTAAGACTGCCCTCGACAACATTGCCGTCAAGGTCGAGCAGCACCATGTCCTCGGCTCTCAGGCGTAAATAATCTACCCCCGAGGGCTTGATGGCAAATATTCCGCTCTCGCGGTCGATGCCGGAGACATTGCCCCAGGTAAAAATAACAAGCCCATATTCGACGAGCTTCATATTCGCTTCATAAACCTGCTGCTTAAGCGCCTCAAGCATAATATCACCTCACACATACAGCGTCGCAACGACGGTGGAATACACCCTCTCGGGGTTCTTTAAGAAATTTCTCTTCAATTCGTCCGCCTGGTCGAAGTCGGCGGCGTAAACGGTCAATTTCATCAGCGGTGTGCCTTTATTCAGGATGATGAAGGTCACGTCGTAGCCGTCCTCACGCTCGACGATATCCACCTTGCTGCTGCCTTTATTCTTCTCGGCAAGCTGTAAATTCAGAGCGTCGGAGAGGGCGGTCTCCCTAACCGTGGGGGGCACGTCGCTCTCAAGCTCGTCGAGCGAGGCCGCGCCCTTGGGCGTGATATACAGCAGCGACTCGGATGAAACGAGGCTGCCGTTGTCTATCAGTTCATCAAGCGCCTGCGTTGCTTCAAAATAATTCGCAAGCCCGTGAGCCTGCACGGCTTCGATAGCCATGCTCTCCGAGAGCGGATCCTTGACCGATTTGACAAGGAAGGCTATCAAAATTCGTATCTGTGTTTTGTTTCTCAGCCCGCCGAGGGATACTCCCGCGTCAAAGGCGTTGAATTCGTTATCCATGTTCTTTCTCCCTGCGCTCCTCAAGAGCTTTTTGGATCTCCTGCTTCTTTTTGCCCGTGTAGTCGTTGAATATCATCGGCACGGCTGCGAGAGCGAGGCCGATCATCGGGATTATCGTTATCATCACGAACATACCGTTGAACACTTTCTCGGGCTGATCAAGCACGGGCACGTCGTTAACGGGCTGGACGAAGCCGACATATTTGAGCACGAAGCCGGTGATATAGGTCGAGATGCCGGCGGTCAGCTTGCTGATGAAGGTCTGAGAGGCGAAACATACGCCCTCGGAGCGCCTGCCGGTCTTGAATTCGAGGTAGTCCACGCTGTCGGCGACCATGGCGTAGGTGATGACGTTGAATATCCCGAGCGGCAGCCCGATGACGACGAGCAGCGCCAGCAGGAGATAGAAGTTGCCGTAGCCGACAAGGTAGAGAATGCCGTGAACGGCGGCGCCGAAAACGGCGGAGCCGATATATATCGCCTTGAGCGAGAAATGCTTCCTGAGCACGGGCATGAGCAGCATCGCCGCGAGCATACCGATGCCGATAGCCACGGTCATGGCGGTCTGGACGATATCTTTGGGCACCGCACCCGAATCCTTGATGAGATAGGTCGCTATATAGCTGCCCGAGGTCTGAGCCATGAGCATAGTCGAGCCGAGCACGCTTGCAAGTATGAGCAGCAGGAGCGGTTTATTCCTGACAAAGGCGGAGACGATCTCGCCCGCGGTGACCTTCTCTTTTGGCTGCTCGACGCGCTCCTTGGTGCCGAAGAATGCAAGCAGCGAGAGGCAGGAGCCGAGCACGGCGAATATCAGCCCCGAGATAAAGAATCCCTTGGTGTTGCCCATCCCAGAGCGGAGCACGGGCACGAGCACGGTGGGCAGTATGCCGCCGACGGTGCAGAATATCCTGGCGGTCGATATAAATTTGGTGCGCTCGCTCTCAAGCGGAGAGACGACGGCGCTCATGCCCCAAAACGGGACATCCTGTATCGTGAAGCATATGCCCCACATCAGATAGGAGACGGTCGCGTAGGCGAGCCTGCCGCCGTAGCCGCAATTCGGCACATAAAAGAGGGCGGCGGTGGCGATAAGAATGAGCGGCGGCGAGAAGAGCAGGTAGGGTCTCAGCTTGCCGAATTTGCTCTTGGTCTTATCGACGATTATGCCCATTATCGGGTCGTTTGCTGCGTCAAATATCCTTGCGGCGAGGATTACCGTGCCCGCATGGACGGGGTCGAGCTTGGCGGCGTCGGTGTAAAATATGAGCAGGAAGGTGGACATCAGGGTGTATATCATGCTCCTGCCGAAGCCGGCGCAGGCGAAGCTGAGAGTCTCGCTCGTCTTGAGATACTTTTGCTGCATTATTTATTCCTCTTTCTGCCTTTGATATCTTTTCTTGCGCTTCTGTTGGGGTTGATGGGCTTGCCGTAGCGGCCCCTGTTGCGGCATTCATCGGTCAGGAAGCGATCCTTGGTCGCGTAAAGGCCGCAGAGATTTGCCCAGCCCTCGCAATAGAGCCAATAATACGAAACATTCTTCTCTTTCCTCATTTTAACCAGAGCGGGCAGACCGCACCAGATGAAGGAGGGCAGAGCGATCACGAGCAGCCATACGGGGCCGAGGATGAGGGACTGCACGGTGTGGCCGTATTCGTGAATTTTCATGTCGTGGAGCCTGTCGCCCGTGGTATTTTTATTGATGAAGATAAACATACCCAGCGACACGCCGCCGAAATTCTTTTTGTCGATATAGGTTATCACGGCGTTGTGGAATATCTCGCTCTTTGCGCCCCTTGACTTATATATGGCGAGCATCACAAGACCCGCGATATTCTGGAGTATCGCATATGTAAATTGCCAGAAATAGAAGAGGATCGCTCTGACGGTTTTCATAAAAAACACCTCGGAATTAATATTATTAATTTATTTTAACATATGTGCGCGGCTTTTTCAACATTCAGTTGTGAAAAACACGGCGAACTTTCAAATACTCATCCTCGGTTTCGCCGAGGCCGAGGAAATCCCCCTTGGGCGAATAGACCCTAAATATGCCCTCACCCTTGATCTTGAGCCTTTCAAGGAAAAGCTCGCCGCCGTTTAAGAAGCGTTTCGCCTGAGCCTCGGTGACGGTGACCGAGCCGTAGCCGCCGAGAGCCTTGTCAACGGGGAGCAGTATTTCGCCGAGCCTTTCTTCGTTTGCGGCGGCCTCAAGCTGCTCTATCGTCACAGCATCCTTTATATCAAAGCCGTTGGCGCTCGTGCGGCGCAGGGCGGTCATCACCGCTCCGCAGCCGAGCTTTTCGCCGATATCGGCTATAAGAGTGCGTATATATGTGCCCGAGGAGCAGGCGACGGCTATCTCGTATTCCCCCGCTTCGGCGTTCGCCGATAGGAAATCTATTGAGAATATGTTGACCTGCCTCGGCGTGCGCTCGACCTCGATGCCCTGCCTTGCAAGGTCATAGAGCCGCTGACCGTTGACCGATATTGCGGAGTACATCGGCGGGAGCTGGCTTATCTCGCCAACGAAGCCCTCGGCGGCGTCCCTGACCTGCTGTTCAGAGCAATCCACCGCGCGGGTCTCAAGCACCTTGCCCGTGATATCGAGCGTATCGGTCACCGTGCCGAGGCGGAACGAAGCGATATAGCTCTTGTCGTGGCTCTCAAGCAGCTCGCAAAAGCGGGTCACCCCGCCGAGCATGACGGTCAGCACGCCCGTCGCCATCGGGTCGAGGGTGCCCGTGTGGCCGCATTTCTTGGTGGAGCATATGCGCCGCACCCTTGCCACCGCGCCGAAGGAGGTCATGCCACTGGGCTTATCTATTATAATGATACCGGTCATATTGTCGCCTCGCTGTAGTGTGATAATGCAATTGTACCATATTTTTGCCGCACTTTCAATAAAACAGATTGACATAATTTTGACGCTGTTGTAAACTTAAACCGTAGGGAAGGAGGAATAAAAATGCTTTCAAAAAAATTTGTCTGCGCCGGTTACGATTACTCATCCTACACGGATTTTGTGCCCGCGCCGTATTTCAGAAAGAGCTTTTATGTCGAATGCCTGCCGACGGACTGCCGTGTGACGGTCTGCGGCCTCGGCTTCTATGATATTTTCATCAACGGCACAAAAATTACCAAAGGTATGCTTGCACCATACATCTCAAACCCCGACGATATAATTTATTATGATGAATACGACCTCTCCGAGTATCTTGCCGAGGGTGAAAACGTGCTCGGCTTCCAGCTCGGCAACGGTATGCAGAATTCGCCCGGCGGTCAGATCTGGGATTTTGATATAGCCGCGTTCAGAGGCGCGCCGAGGCTTGCCTTTGCGCTTGAGCTTGACGGCGAGACGATAGAAGCGGATGACAGCGTCAAGACCGCCGCTTCGCCGATAGTGTTTGACGACCTGCGCTGCGGCTGCTTCTATGACGCGAGGAACGAATCCGACGGCTGGGCTGAGCCGGGCTTTGACGACAGCGCATGGAAAAGCGCCCTCAGAGCCGAAACTCCGAGGGGTGAAGCCCGCATTTGCGAGGCCGAGCCGATACTGCCGAGGGAGACTTTGAAGCCCGTATCCGTTCGCCGCTGCACCCTTGCCCATTATGAGGCGAGAGGCGACGTCGTAAAGGATTCAAAGCCGTTTTGCAGCAAGGAAAAAGAGGGCTGGCTCTATGATTTCGGCGTCAACACGGCGGGCATAGAGACTCTGCGTATCAAGGGCGAGCGCGGTCAGCAGATAGACCTGCAATTCGCCGAATACATCAACCCCGACGGCGAGCTTGACTACGGCAACCTCGGCTTTTACCCCGACGGCTTCGTGCAGAGGGACGTCTATATCCTCAAGGGTGAGGGCGAGGAAGTCTTTGAGCCGCAGTTCACCTATCATGGCGCAAGATACTGCCTTGTGCTCGGCCTCACCGACGAGCAGGCGACCGAGGAGCTGCTGACCTTTGACATCTGCGCCTCCGCCATAGGCGACAGGGGCGATTTCCGCTGCTCCGATGATACTGTCAACAAGCTGCAGGTCATGACCCGCAACTCCGATCTCTCGAATTTCTACTATTTCCCGACGGATTGCCCGCACAGGGAGAAGAACGGCTGGACGGGTGACGCCGCCGTCTCCTGCGAGCAGCTTTCGCTGAATTTCGCGCCCGAGAAGAGCTATAAAGAGTGGCTCAGGAATATAAGAAAAACTCAGAAAGAGACGGGCGAGCTGCCCGGCATCATCCCCACGGGCGGATGGGGCTATGAATGGGGCAACGGCCCCGCATGGGATCAGGTCGCGACAGTGCTGCCGTATATGACATACCTGCTTCGCGGCGACAGGGAGATACTCGAGGAGAACTCCCCGACTATAATGCGCTACGCCGAGTATATCTCAAGGAACAGAACCGCGAGGGGCACGGTGGAGCTGGGGCTTGGCGACTGGTGCCCCGTGACAAAGTTCAAATCCCCGCTTGAATTCACCGACAGCGTGGTATGCATGGATATCCTTGACAAGGCGGCGTATATCTTCTCCGTGCTCGGTCAGCCGCTGCAAGAGAAATTCTGCGTGAAGCTGCGCCGTGAGATCCGCTCCGCCGTCAGGGAGCATCTTGTCGACCTGAGCACCTGCACGGCGATAGGCTGCTGCCAGACCTCGCAGGCGATGGCGATATATTACAACGTATTTGACCCGGGCGAGAAGGCTCAGGCGTTCAAGGTGCTGCTGAAAATAATCTCCGACTCCGACGACCATATGGACTGCGGCATCCTCGGCGCAAGGTGCCTGTTCCGCGTGCTTGCCGACCACGGCAAGGCCGAGCTTGCCTATGAGCTGATAACGAGGCCGGATTACCCCTCCTACGGCAACTTCGTCACAAGGGGGCTCACCGCCTTGCCCGAGGATTTCCTGAGGGAGGGTCAGCGCCCGAATTCGCTCAATCATCACTTTTTCGGCGATATTTCGGCGTGGTTCATCGAGTATATCGCGGGCATAAGAGTAAACCCCGCGGGCAACGACTGCCGCGAGGTGAGGGTGACGCCGAATTTCATCGCCCGCCTCGATTTCGCCGAGGGTCACTATGACACCGTTAGCGGCAGGGTGGCCGTGCGTTGGGAGCGCGACGGCAGCGACATTGCGCTGACGGTCGAATGCGCCGACGGAGTTCACGGCGAGATCCGCCTGCCGAACGGTTGCAGATTTAAGCAGTCGCAGCTCTCGTTTGCGGAGCTTGAAAGCGGCAGATATGAAATAGTATACTAAAAAGAAATGAGGCTGTTGTCGTTTGACAACAGCCTCAGCGGTTTTAAATTATTTCTCGGCGAGAGTGGTTATCTCTGCGGGGTCGGTCCTGTCTATCGAATACTTGACAGTGTTCTGATAGCGGAAGGTTACGGGCACGGTGCCGACGCTCTCAAGCGAGCCCTGACCGGTGACCTCGGTAGCCACGTCGATATTCTTGACATACTCTATCTCGATGACCTCGTCGGTCTCGACAAGAGCGGTGATGATTATCTGGCAATCCTTATAGGTGAGGGTGGGATCCTTGACGGTGAGATATTTCTCAGCCTTTCTGAATTCATCCATTACCTCGTCGACGTTGCCCATGTCATATGCCTTCTCGATAACTGCGGGCAGAGTGGGGCTCTTGAGGTTGAGGGTGATGGTCCTCTGGAGGCCGTTGTCAACGCAAGTAGCCTTGTCGACATCGTCGAGGGTGAGGGCGCTGACATAATCCATGCCCTTAACGGGGAGGAAGCCCTTGAGATCGTCGCCGTAGGCAGCCTCTGCGCCGTCGTTGTGGAGCATATAGCTGTCAAGCGAATTGATAGCGGCGTTGACATACTCGTTGTCGCTCATCTTGACACTGTTACCCTCGGCGTCAGTAGCCTTGGTTATCTTCTTTTTCTGGCTCATCTTGACGGTGGCCTTGATATCCTTCAGCTCGTTGACGTGGAGGTTAAAGTATTCAAAGATGGTGGCGGTATTCTTCTGAAGATTCTCAGGTGAATATGTAGTGTCGGTCACGACCTTGCTCTCCTCGTCAAGAGAGGTGGTGATGTCGGTCGGCAGGGGGGTCTTTGCCTTAACGGTCGTCGTAGTCTCTTCTTCGGAGGTGGAGCTGCAGCCCGCAAAAGCAAAGAGGAAAGCGAATGCGAGGATTACGCTCACGACGGCGAGGATCTTTTTGTTCATATTGAGATTTTCTCCTTTCGCAATCGGCAAAGAGCCGTGCATTTGTGCATTTATAAAAGTTATTATAGCACAATTTTCGCCGAGAAAACAGCAAAATTATCGTTAAATCAAAATTTTGTTGAAACGGCAAAATTTTGCAATGCGGATTTGTGGATAATGCCCAAAATATCAGACGTTGAGACCCTTTTCGTCAAAGAGGAATACGGTCTCAAGGCAGATGTCAACGCCCGCTTCGATGGTCTTGAGGTCAAGATTGTCGTGGGTGTCGAGCCTTGTGTGATAGTAACGGGCGGGCGCGGGATCCATTGCCGCGAAGCTGGTCGCCTTTATGCCTGCCTGTGAGAGAGCGGCGGCGTCGGTCGAGCCGAGCGAAACGGTCTTGAACGGGATGTCGTAGCCGGCGATTTTTGCGCCCTCATAGAGGAGCTGCGAAGCCTCGTCGTCGTTCTTGACAAGACCGGTCATATCCTTATTATATATAGCCATGAAGTCGTAGTCTCTGACGGTGTCGAAGCCGACGAATACGGTCTCGACGTCCTTCTCATTCTTGAACTGCTCCGCGTGAGCCTTGCAGAATGCTTTTGCGCCTCTGAGACCTGCCTCCTCGGCGCCGGTGCAGACGACCCAAACCTCGGTGTTTTCGAAGCGAATGTCGTGATCCTGGAGGAATCTGGGCACTGCCATTGCGGTGTAGCAGCCGGTGAGGTTGTCGTTTGCGCCCTCAACTATCCTCTTGGGGTCATAGAAGAGCAGGCAGAAAAGGAATACGGGGATAAAGCAAACGGAGATTATTGAGAGCACCCAGATCGCCTTGCTGTCGGCGGGTGAAGTGCCGCCGATAACGATGATGAGAGCTACGATATCCGCAACTGCTGTGAAGAGCACGCCGATCATGCCTATGCCTATCGAGGGCACGACGAGCTTCGGGCCGCCCCAATAGGTGAAGCGCCACTCCATTGCGGAGTCCGCATGGCCGGAAACGATGATGCGGCGCTTGGTCTCGCCCGAGGGCTTCCTGACGGCTACCACGTTGTGCGAGGTGCTCTTTTTGGTGAACGGGTCAAGGGTCTCTTTATAGAAAAGAAACTCGGAGATAACAAAGAAAAGGGCGATAACGACAAGGGCTACGCCTATGCCGAGCAGGGGGTATGCGGCTGCGGGGAAGAAGTGGGAGAGGAACAGCATAACTGCCGCTGCGGTGACGCAGAATACGGTCAGCTGGATCCAGCCCATGAACGCTCTCGGGTGAAGTGAGAACGACTCGATATTGACATCGTCGCAAGTGGTTTTAAGCTCCTCGGCCATCAGCTTCTGTGCCTCAAGCTCTTTCTCCGTGCCTGCACAGCGCGGACCGACGGTCTTGCAGATGTTCTTTATGTTTCTTGCGACATAATTAGCGTACATTCTGCGTTCCGACGTGTAGTTTTTGACACTTTCGTTTGCTTTCAACGCAAACACACTCCTTTCGGAAATTGTTAAAATTTATTTACAATGCGATTTTAAATTTGACAATCGCTTGTATCCGAGTTACAATATAAGGTGCAACATAAATTTATAATCTTTTAAAGGAGATCGAGATAATGAAAAAAACTTTGGGATGCGTCCTGCTTGGCATTCTCGCCGTGGTGCTCATCGGCTACGGCATAACGAGCGCTGTCGAAAAGAAGGACCCCGTGATAACCGAGGGCACGGTCAACGACGCATATAATAACGCCGCTACCAAGGGCATTCTTGCGGGTGACACCGCCCCCTCCGAGGGAACTTCGGCATCCTCCGCCGCTTCAACCGCCGCAGGCACCACCGCAGCCGCCGCGGCAAACGCCGTTGACGACTATGAATACGCCTATGCGGGCTTCCACCCCGCCTACGCCAACCTCAATATTTCGGATTGGACCTTGCTGCTGGTCAACAGGGATTATATCCTGCCCGACAACTATGAAGTGAAGCTCGCCCCCGCGGTCAACTCCGACCCAGACGGCGCAAAGCTCGACTACAGAGTGGCTCCGCACTACAACGAGATGTATCTTGCCGCCGAGAAGGACGGCATCGAGCTGACCCCGATCTCGGGCTACCGCTCATTCACCCGCCAGAGGAATAACTTCGAGCGCAAGATAAATAAATATCTTGACCAGGGCTACAGCAAGGCGGAGGCGACCAAGATGGCCGCTACGATAATCCTGCCGCCCGGCACAAGCGAGCATAACGCGGGTCTTGCAATGGATATTTGCAGCCTCGAGCAGAGCTTCGATAAGACCGCAGAATTCAGATGGCTCAACGAGCACGCCGCCGATTACGGCTTCATCCTGCGCTACACCGAGGAGAAGCAGGACGTGACCAAGATAATCTATGAGCCGTGGCACTGGCGCTATGTCGGCGTTGAGAACGCCAAGGCAATAAAGGCGAGCGGCAAATGCCTTGAAGAGTATCTGGGAGCGGTAAGTTAAGGCCTGCGGGTGTTTCCTTTCTCGCCGCCCTCCGAGATGCCCTCTCGGCAAAGAACGACCTTAACGGTCTTAAACATTATTTTAATATCAAGCCAAAGGCTCTGTTTGTCAACGTATTCTTTGTCAAACAGGGCTTTTTCTTCTATCGAGAGCTTGTCCCTGCCGTTGACCTGAGCCAGCCCCGTCATGCCCGGGCGCACGGAGTAAACGCCGTATTCGCGGCGCAGCGCCCTTATCTCCTTCTCCTCGGGGATGAGCGGGCGCGGGCCCACAAAGCTCATCGAGCCGCTGAGGATATTGAAGAGCTGGGGCAGCTCGTCAAGGCTGGTCTTCCTGAGAAATCTGCCGCTTTTTGTGATGCAGTTGACCGATTCGGTCAGCTCGTCGGTCGCCACGTTGCGGGTGTTGCAGTGCATGGTGCGGAATTTATAGACATAAAACAGCTTGTTATCCTTGCCCACGCGATACTGCTTAAATATGACGGGCGAGCCTGCGTCAAATAGGATTATGACGCTGATTATAAGGAAAAGCGGGGAAAGCAGGATGATGAGCAGCAGGCTCATCGTGAAATCGAAAAAGCGTTTCATTTTACACCCCGATTGTCAATGGTTGCCGGACCAGAAGATGTAGTCCGAGATAAGTACCGCCCGCACGGGCGCGGCCTCCAGCCCGTCATAGAGCACGGGAGGGGCAAAGAGAAAATATTCGCCCGGCTGCACTTCAGAGAGGTCAAGCCCCTCGAGGATAGCCGTGCCGCCCTGCATGAACGCCTTGTGAGGGGCGGTCTCATTGCCCGCGCAGCCGACGGAGAGTGAATCCGTGCCGATGAGCATCAGACCCCTGCCCGACAGCTCCTCGGCGGAGGAATCCATAAAGAAGGCCCTGCCGCCGCCCTTTATCAGCAGCCGCTTGCACTTCTTAGGAAAATGCTTGTCAACATATTCGCCCGTGATGACCCCGCCCGGCACCTGAAGCACCGTGCAAGGCCCGATGAAGGCGTCAAGCTCCACGCTGTCTATCGCGGCGCCGCCGCTGAGGAAGTGGAGCGGAGCGTCGGCATGGGTGCCCGTGTG
>UMAM01018341.1_pt1 | contig 23214 bp, 20 predicted proteins | sample 1963711 | NCBI WGS metagenome assembly UMAM01 (sample SAMEA4835916, study PRJEB28245) | human gut metagenome | biome: gut microbiome; material: fecal sample | place: Denmark | collected 2008
AAAGTCAATAGTTACATCGAGCACCCATGAACATCAATCTGTTTTGAAAGGACGAAAAATGGCAGTATGCAAATCAGTACGAAATGCTCGAGCTCCCATTCACCTCCACGCAGGAGCGTAAGGCGAAAACTTGGGTCTCAATATATCTGCGCCCGACGGTTTGCCCCAAAATACCCAACGGCGAGTCCGAAAAAACCATGGAGATACGCTTCTTTGCGCCTGGCGCGCTCGTATGCAATCTCGACTTTGTTGAAAGCATATTCGGCAATGCCGGAAATCCGTTTCTTCAAAAGAACGACGCCGCAGAATACCTCGACTCGTGGACGGGGCATACGGGCTGCATAGTCCTCGCCCCGCACTTGACATCGCTAAAAAAGAAGGAGCTCGGCCTGCCAAATATATCCGAGGCCACCGAGCGCCAAAAGCGCGACGGAATGTGCTGGGAGGATCCGGACGAGTTGTACAACGACGGAAAACCTTTCAAAATTACGGCCAGAGGCTCGGAAGGTGTCATCGTTACCCTTATTGCAGACAGCTATTTCGGGTATTCCAAAAAGGAGATAAAGACCCAAATAAGCTATTCCGCCAACTTGTACGGACAGTGCGAAGAAGAACATTCCGGCGGGGCGCTCGCATTTTCAAGCCGCGACCTCGGCGAGGATTTTTATTCAACTTCGTACGCTCCGAACAATAAGAGCTCCTTCGCGAGGCTCGTTGAAATATTGGCGGACACGATAGAAGTCCACCCCGACGGCTGGGCGCGCGACAAAAATTATCCGGACATAATATACGTCGATGAAAAGGCGTATTATTCTCTGAAAACCCAGACCGTGACATGGCAAAAAGACGGCGTCGAAAAGTCGATAAGGCTCACCCCGTACACGACGTACATATCGCCAGCAGGGTATAAAGTTGAAATGTCGCGCCCGCACGAAAGCAGGCGTTGGAGGCTCGTGGGAACGACAGAGGAGGGCGTATATTGCCACAAGCCCGCTACTGTATCGGGAGGCGGAAAGAGCGAGATATCCAAAGACATATCCGACGCAATTATCCACGGCCCATCAATGATTGCCGACTTTAAGCGCGACATAGAATTCGTTTCTGAAATTATAAACAAGAATTATGGCAACCGCTACCGCGATCCGAATTCGCCCAACAATAAAGGCCCGCTTAGCCGCCCGATACTCGATTCGCGCCGCACAATGGGGTCGGTCGTCAAACTTCTGACTCCTTCGGACGAATATTCCGACGAATACAACAAATGGCTCGCGTCGATTCCGTTCTATATAAGGGAGTTTGTCCTAACTGTTAAACGCCATTACAGGCCTGAATGGGGAAAGAATTGGCAGGATAAATTCTCGGTCGACACGATAAACGGAACTGGCGGAAATACTCTAAAATACAAGAACGCCCCGGTTCTTACCTCGTATTTGCGCATAGGATTCACCGAGGACGGCTCGTGGAGAACTTTCAGCCTGCGTAAGGACTTTGCGCCCTCGATAAAGCTTCAAATGGAGGACGATATCACGACGTCCGTCGTAGTGCCGGAGTCTTCCGTTGAATATTTGCCAGAGAATTTGGCTTCGCGCGGGGCGTCCGTAAAATTTACGAACAACTGCGAATATCGCCTTTTCCAGAGGCCCGACGAAGCGGTGGTTCGCGGCTACGACAAGCGCGCGGAGGCAGACATGTCGCAAAAGGGAATGTTTTTCTCAAATTACGAGCCGCTCGACAGGCGGCAGGTCGGGGAAATGGCGGCTGACGTCTTGCGCTTCGACAGGTTTACGCCGCCAATGCGCAAAAATCTAAGCGACTTCCTCGAAGAGACAAAGCCGGAATACGTAGTTTCGTCCGCCAATCCGCGCTTGATAGACGGCAAACCGAGCAAGAATGTCCGTTACCTGCAAAACCGCGACGACATTGTCAACCGCCGCAAATACTATATAAGCGACATTGGCTCCCGCCTTGCCCGCGGCATTGCTCCCGGCAAAGAGGTTCCGCATCCTGTAAACGCAGTAATATCCGGAAGGCGCAACAATCCGGCTTCAGAAGGCATACGGGCGCTGGCAGTCCACGGACCTTTGCACTATCTCGAACTCCCGGAGCTTTTTATGGAGTACATTGCCTCAATGACCGGCAAATCTCCGTCCACAGTCGGCGCCGGGCTCGAAGGCGCAATGACAAAGGGTCCGTTCAACGCCCTCTGCGCCGTTACCGACTTGAACGCGGCTCTCGTTTCGTTTGCTCTGACGCGCTACGACGGCTGGCTCAGCAGCGCGGGATACATTGGCGTAAAATACCGGGTAGACCACGACATCAGCCTGCTGATACCTGAAATATGGGCGAGAATGCGCCCAAACGAGCTCGACGTGCAAAACTTAATAAAAGCCGGAATGCTCGAACGCTGCAAGGACTTTGAATACGGAGGCAAAAAAGTTCTCGCTTCGCGGCTGGGCTGGCGAATTACCGAAGACTTTGTCATAAGGTATTTCGGCAGGATTTTCTCGAATCCCGCCTCGATATTTACAGCCGACATGCTGCGGCCAGAATTGCAGGACATGGACGCCTTTGCCGAGGGCATGGACAATATGGTAGGCGCCCACCGCAGGGCGGCTGAGATGTACTTTGAAGACGGCTCAATTGAAGGCGCTTGTCCGCCGCTCAAAGCCCTCCTGTACATTATGCGCGACGGTTCCTATGAAGGAAAGACGCTCGACGACCCGTCGTTGCGCCAAATGTTCACGCGCGAAAGCATTCTGAAATCGGAATGGTACGCCGAGCGGCTGATGAACCGCCAGCAAATAGAGCTTAACCTCCTGCAAAGCGCAATCCGGGGGCTTTCTACATCTGAAAACAAGGACGCAGCAACAGCGGCAAAAATAGCCGAGTTGCAGGCGAAATTGAAGACAGTCAAGGGCATCAATTACTTGAAATCGATATACGGCACTCTCGGGGCGGATTCGATTTTTGGCGGATAATGCCGTATTCCGGCGGAGCATTTTTTTTAATGCCCCGCCGGAAAAGCTGTTTTTTTTCGCGCGGAGGGATATGGGAAATATATCTTCGCAGGAAAATTAAAATATGCGGTTGTGTAATCCTGCCGGAATACAGGGTAAATTTCGCGCCTTGAGATTATTTTATGAATGCGGGCAAAAGGAAAATTTTGCCCGCATTTTTTAGCGGGTAATTTTATATTGAGAAATATGTGCCAATTACTCCGTTTTTATCTTCAAGTTTTTTTATTTTTTCAGCGGGTGCGCCAAAAATCTCCACTAAGTTTATCAAAAAAGTTCTCGTCGCTTGCGTCTGAAAAGTGCAATCCAAATCAAGTATCGACTCCATTTACTTTAATTCTCCGTCTTTTTTGCTTGGTGTGCGGTCAACAAGTTACGCATATATACAATTTATAGAGTTTTTGTATAGCAGTTTTGCAAAGAAGCAATTTTACGTCGGAAAACATATTGGAAATGTTCACAGTTCTTCTTGTTGCCAACAAATGGCTGAAACATTATTGTAAATTTTATCTATAAAAATTGTATCGCTTTTGGGAGAGGATAATTGCGGCTAAAAATCAGCATTTTCTCTCATGCGGTGCGAGCCTGAACTGGGAAGCAAAATATTGAGGCCTAAAAAATATTTTGTAATTTCACGATAAAAAAACGCCCCGATAAAAGATAAAGTAGGGCGCTTCAAAAATCAAAATAAGTTGCCTCAATTTTGGCGTCAGTAAAAAAGTTCCGGCTCTTTTCTCGCCGAATAATTTTCCTCCAAAAAGGCCTTGAATTTTAGATATATTTCGCTGTCAAAATATTTTGCGTTTTGCGGGCACGCCTTCACGCATGCGCAGCACATAAGGCAGCCGTCGGAGATTTTTTTAGGATTGTTTTTGTCTATCGCACCCGCAGGGCAGATTTTGGCGCACAATCCGCAACTTGTGCATGTGTCGAGCGTTTTTGGCGCAGACGGCGGCATAGGCAGCCTTTGCTTGTATGGCCTGTTGCCCTTTATTTTTAGCGCGCCTTTTGAAGGCTCGGCAATCTTTTTTGCAATAGATGAGGCAAAGTCCTCTGCAATTTTTATATCGCTGCCGTCTGGGCGGCCTTTGCCGACTTCCCTCGAAAACGAGTGTTCGCCGATAAATGCTCCGGCTGCAACAATTTTAAATCCCCTATCGGATAGAATGTCAGACATCTCAATGAGCGCGTCGTCGTAGTCCCTGTTCCCGTAAACGGCAAGTATAACGGCCTGCGCTCCGTCCGAACTGAGCCCGCGCAATGTGTTGTTGACTATCTGTGGAATTCTTCCGGCGTAAACCGGCAAGCCCAAAACGAGAATGTCGCTTCTGCCAAATTTACCTATATTCACTGCGCGCTCGGAGGGAAGGGTTAGCGAAATCTCCCGAAGCGGGATTCCGCCCAGGCCCGAAAGCTTGCCGGCAACAGCTTCGACAACCCGCTTGGTTGTATTGGTGGGACTAAAATAGATTGCGGTTATCTCTCTTCCGAAAGCGCGGTTTTGTGGAGCAAAGTTTTCCATATGAGGTTGGCAATAGTTTAATTTTAGATTTTGGGGGCGTCTATTTCGGTCAGACCGTCTTCAATTAGATAGCGCATTTCATCGTGGTAGCTCGCGCCGGCGGCGATTTTTTCAGCGGGAAGTTTTATGTATGCGGATTCGGCTTCAGCAAATACCTTGCCGTCCCTATCCATTATTGCGGTGTGGGTCTTAAAGTAGCGCGAGGTTTCGTTTACGACTATTCCCCTGCCGAGCAGCTCGACGTCGTATGGAACAGGCTTTCTGAATTTTATGTTTATCGATGTGGTGACCCCGAGCATTGTTTCGTCCAATACCCAATATCCGCGCAAAGTAAGCTCGTCAAGCATTGTGGCTATAAGCCCGCCGTGCACCCGCTGTGGGAAGCTTTGGTGTACCGGAAGGTATTTAAAAATCGTCAGCACGCTGCCGTCTTCCATATTGTAGAATTGCGATTTCAGCCCGACTGGATTTTCCATTCCGCAGATAAAACACATTCTGCTGTTTCTTTGTTTTCCCAATACTTTCATTGTTTTTTGCGTATTTTTGATTCTAAACTGAAAAAATAAAGGAATTTTTTTAAGGAAGCCGTTTTTAAACGGATAAGCGGTTTAATCCCGGATTTCCCGGCAGTATTGCTCGTCGTATTCGTAATATTGCTTTTCTTGCAAAACTGGCGTTCGTCTCTCATACCGCTTACGGCAATACCGGTATCGCTTATTGGAACGTTCGGATTTATGGATTTGTTCGGATTCTCCATAAACAACATATCGCTCTTTGGTATAGCGCTCGCAATTGGTATAGTGGTCGACAACGCTATAGTTATTGTAGAAAACGTCGAGCGCAACATGAAGCTTGGCATGGACGTGAAAAAGACGACGAAAGACACTATGGACCACGTCCAAAACGCTCTAATCGCTATAACGCTCGTGTTGAGCGCGGTTTTCGTCCCCACGGCGTTCGTCGAGGGGATTAGCGGGCAATTTTATAAGCAATTCGCACTTACGATAGCAGTTTCCACAATTCTCTCCGGCGTAGTTTCGCTCACGCTGTCTCCGGCTTTGTGTGTAATGCTTATAAAAAACAACGGAGAAAAGCCGGACTTGCTTACGCGGATTATGAATTTCCTCTTCGGGAAATTCTTTAAAATATTTAACCGCTCGTTTGAATGGGTTTCGGAAAAGTATGGAAAGGCTGTTCATGGAATCGTAAGGCACTGGGTGCTCGTAATATTTACATACGTTATTCTCTTGGGCTTGACTGGATATCTTTTCTCAATAACGCCCTCAGGATTCATTCCCAAGCAGGACAACGACTTCTTGCAGATTTCAGTCCAGATGCCCGACGGCTACTCTCTCGGGCAAACCGACAAAGTTATGAAGCGCATGCAGGAACTTTTAAAAGAGGTGGACGGCATCGAAAAGTTCATGTGTGTAGTCGGGCTTAACGGCGCAACGCGAACAAAGTCGTCGGACACGGGCGCGCTATTCGTGAAGATGGACCCGAAGCTCGAGCGCATGCGCCGCGGGCAGGATATGTTGAACATGATGGGCGCCATATCCAAAAAGCTCTACGAAGAACTTCCCGAGGCATCGACGTTTATTCTGACTCCGCCTGCTGTTAGAGGTATCGGCGTTGGCGGCGACTTCCGCGTGCAGGTGCAGGACAGGGTGGGGCTTGGCGTGCGGGCTGTTGAAAAATACACCAATATTATGGCGAAAAAGGCAACTGAGTCAGAGCCTATCCTAAACGCTTTTACTACGTTTAAAGTTTCTTCGCCGCAGCTTTATGTGGACATTGACCGCGAGCGCGCGCTCGTGCAGGCTTCGTACAACTTGTACTGCAACCTTATGCTTTCAATCCATGCGCGGATAGCGTCGGAGTACTTCTTTGCAAGGCAGTGCGAATCGGAGATAAAACTTTTGAGCGACACTTTGAAAGTAAGAAAGATACAGACAGAGTTTGTCCAAAAGCGCTTGAGCCTGAAGTTTGCGAGCAAACTGGATTTGTCGAGAGCAAAGGTATTGGAGTACGAAGCCGCCTCGCAGCTCGACTATGTAAAAAGGCAGCTTGACGCAGCAAAGAACCGCATAGCCCTCTTGTGCGGAAGGAGCGCGACAGACTTCGAGTTGAAATGCGCCCCCCCTCACCGACTCGCTTCCCAACATTCCGAAAGTGTTTCCTTCGCAGCTGCTTGAGCGCAGACCCGATATCGCGGCTGCCGAGCGCAACGTTTACGCCGCAAACGCGCAACTTGGCGCAGATACGGCGGCCTTCTTCCCGACAATATCGATAACCGGCGATGTCGGATTCAAGGCGAATAGGATAGAGAATCTGTTGGAGGCAGGCTCCCTCGCTTGGGGGATCAGCCCGCAAGTCTACATACCGATATACCAGGCGGGCAAACTTTGCGCCCAAAAGGATGCGGACATCGCGGCACATAAAGAGGCGACTGAGAAGTACAAGTCTACCGTGCTTGGAGCCATTGAGGAGGTCGAGACTCTGCTTTCTAACATATCCCACATGAACAGGGAGTACGAGAACAGAAGGCAGACCTCTGCCCATTCGGCCGACGTTCAGATGTACACGCAAAAGCAGTACGAACTTGGCGACCAGGACTACTTTGCAGTAAGCGATGCCCAGCGCCAATACCTCACTTATAAAAGGGAGGAAATACGACTTCTTGGCGCGAGGTACAGATCGTACGTATCGCTTGTGATGTCCCTCGGCGGAGGCTGGGAAAATAAATATGAGAACCCTTCGGCCTTTGAGCTTGTGAACTTATAATAATTTTCCTTATATCTGAAAAAAACCGCCTCGACGCATTGTTTGCGCCGGGGCGGACTCATTTTTAACCTTGGGGATTTTTATTTTTAAAAGTTTTTTATGCGGCAAAATAAAAATATGCCTCGTCAATTTACTATTAATACGGCGGCTGTTCAATAGCATTTTTCCGGCGCCTTTAAAAACTGCTTACGGCGCCGCGCGCAATACGCGCATTGCAGGGGCATTGTTGCCGTAACCTTTACCTTACCACTAGCCGATTAATCTGTTCTCTTAGCGTAAATATTTGCCGAAAAACTCCACAAGCTTTGATACGACTTGCCCGACATATTGGGGCTTGTCGTATAGGTCAACGTGGGTTGCGCCGTCTATCGTAAAAATTTCCTTTGGCTCTTTCGCTCTTGAAAACGCGTCTTGCGTAAAATACAAAGTATCGGCTTTACTGCCGACAATAAATAGAAGCGGCCTCGGGGAAACCGTGTCTATGTGCGCAAAAGCGTCCCAGGCTGCGAGCTTGTCGTTGCTCGACACCAAATATTTATTCACGGAAGTTGGATAGAAACAGCGGTCTGTTCTGTAATACTCGTACGCCTCTTTTTGAATTGTCGAAGTGTTTTCGTTTATGTCGGCTTCGCTCTCTGGTACATAATGCCAGTATGCAGCCTTTCCGCCTCTTGCTTCAGAGGTCCTTGCGTCGGCGACTTCCTTCAGCAGCTTATGCATAAAATCGGGAATATCAACGCCAGGGAAGCCGTTCTTTGCGCTGTCTCCAACGTCCCAAGTGCTTATGCCGGCGGCCGCCTTAATCCTAAATTCAGTCTGAATTGCGTTTATTGTGTAGCCACCCCCCGCGCAAATTCCCATCGCGCCTATCCTTTCGTCGTCCAGATATTTTAGCGATGTGAGATAGTCGACGGCGCTTCGTATGTCCTCCACGCGCGATGTCGGATCCTCCAAGTACCTCGGCATTCCTTCGCTCTCGCCTTGGTGGCTCGCGTCAAATGCAAGCGCAACGTATCCGTTCCGCGCGAGATTCCATGCGTATAGAGACGAGCACTGCTCTTTTACTCCTCCTCCCGGGTGCGTCACTACAATCGCAGGATATTTTTTGCTTTCGTCAAAATTGTCCGGCAGAAATAAGAGCCCGGCTATTTTCAAATCGAACTTTTTAAAGAAAACTTTCTTTCCCTCTTTGTAGTGCGTTTCGTAGAGCATTGTTATTCTCCTATCTTCCTTATGATTTTTGCGGGGTTCCCGGCGGCAATTGAATACGGCGGAATGTTTTTTGTGACTACGCTACCCGCGCCAATTGTGCAGCCCTCGCCGATTTCTACGCCCGGAAGCACTATGACGCTTGCCCCTAGCCAGCAGTTTTTGCCGATTTTAACGGGCTTTGCAAAATTTATCCCCTTGATCCTTCTTTCAGGGTCAATCGGGTGCATTGCCGTGTAAAGACCGACATTCGGGCCGATGTAGCAGTTGTCGCCTATTTCGATTTCGGCGGACGACAGTGCGCTAAAATTAAAATTTACAAATACGTTTTTGCCGAATTTTATGTTTTGTCCGTACTCGCACTGGAACGGAGGCACGAGCGCGAGATTTTCCGGCCTGTATCCAAAAATCTTTTCCTGGTTTTCGGGCGTTGGGTTTTCGTTGTATTCCTTTATCGCTTCGCGCGTGTGCTTGCGCATTTGGAATAGAACGGGGTCGCGGCTGTCGTATTCTTCGCCGGAGAGCATTTTTTCAAGTTCGCTCTTCATATTTGCCTATGTTGCTATTTTAGGTTTTCCTTAAAGAAATTTTCTATTTTATCGAAAGGAATGGCGGGGGTGTCGTACAAATCGACATGGTTCGCGCCGGGAATTATAAGCAGCTGCTTATTGTCGCCTTTGAGCTTCTTAAAAGCGTCCTTGCTAAAATAGCACGAGTGTGCCTTTTCCCCGTGTATCATAAGAACTGCGTTTCTTATTTCCCCGCTGTACGAGAGAATCGGCGTATTTATAAACGACAGCGCCGACGTCTTGTTCCAGCCTCCGTTTGAATTGAGCGAGCGCTTGTGGTATCCGCGCTTTGTCTTGTAGTATCCGTAATAGTCTTTTACAAATTGCGGGGCGTCCGCAGGAAGAACGTCGGGAAGGCCGCCGGCAAGCTCGTAGCTTTGGTTTTTAAAGTCTTTTGTGCGCTGGGCATTCAGCTCTTGCTTTAGCTTATAACGGGCGTTTTCGTCCATTGAATCAAAGTAGCCATTGGCGCTCACGCGGCTCATGTCGTACATGGTCGACGTTACGGTAGCTTTGATTCTCGTGTCGATTGCGGCGGCGTTTAGCGCCATTCCGCCCCATCCGCATATTCCGATTATTCCGATTTTTTCTGGATCGGCCTCGGGCAGATTCGATAGAAAATCCACGGCGGCGCAAAAGTCTTCCGTATTTATGTCGGGAGACGCCACATAGCGAGGGTGCCCGCCGCTTTCACCAGTATATGAAGGGTCGAAGGCTATGGTGAGAAATCCCCTTTCAGCCATTGTCTGGGCATATAGGCCAGAGGACTGCTCTTTAACGGCCCCAAATGGGCCTGCAACCGCGATTGCTGGGAGCTTGCCTTCGTGGTTTTTCGGAATATACATGTCTGCTGCGAGTGTTATCCCGTAGCGGTTGTTAAACGTCACCTTGCGGTGCGAGACCTTGTCGCTCTGCGGGAATACTTTATCCCATTCGTTTGTGAGTTCGAGTTTTTCCATAAATTTTTTACTTTCAGCGCCGTTATAGGCATGTGCGCAAGTGCCTGCTGCTAATATCAAAAATGCTGCAAATATCGATGATGTAGTTCTCATAACTTTTCGTCAGCGCGTATTATTTATATATCGATTGCGTGTAAAGAAAAAATAAATTTTTTCTAATCAAAAACGCACAAGAAATATATAAAGCCAGATAAGAACATCTTGTATCATGGATTATGGAATCAAAAAAAGAGTAAGGAAATTTTGAAAACTTCTACTCCATAACTTTTGGTCTTTAACCGAAAAAAAGTCAGACAAAGCTGTATTAAAGCCAGTGCAAGAAAATATTCGCAACTTTCGTCATAAAAAAGCGCGGGAAAGTTTCCTTAAAAGGCCTCCGCCGCGCAGAAATTCAAAGTGGGGTGGTAAAAGGGACTCGAACCCTCGACCCTCGGAACCACAATCCGATGCTCTAACCAACTGAGCTACTACCACCGTATTTGAAAGCATTAGAATAAATCCCCGACTTCGAATTTTGTCAAGAAGCTTTTAGCGTTTTTTTACAGACAGCGTTTTTTCCTTGTCTGTTTCGCCGCCGTCGAGGAAATTGAATCCCGCCGGATTCTTATTTAAATATGCGCAACGACAATACCAGACAAATCCCATTGGGGGGCGACCCCGAACCGCTCGCAGCGCGCATGCGCCCGAGAGACCTCGACGAATTTGTCGGGCAAAAACACCTCTTGGGCGAAGGCTGCATTCTTAGAACACTTATCGAGAACGACAAAATTTCGTCGATGATATTTTGGGGGCCTCCTGGAGTCGGGAAAACGACGCTCGCGAGAATAATCGCAAATAAGACCCGCTCGGAATTTATCGATTTTTCCGCCGTCACGAGCGGCATTAAAGAAATACGCGACGTAATGCGCAGCGCCGACGCAAACCGCGGATTTGGCGCAAAAACTATTTTATTTGTAGACGAAATACACCGGTTCAACAAGGCCCAGCAAGACGCATTTCTGCCTTTCGTTGAAAAGGGAAGCATAATACTTATCGGCGCGACCACTGAGAATCCGTCGTTTGAAATAAACGGGGCTCTGCTGTCGCGCTGCAAAGTGTTTGTCTTGAAGCCGCTCGAAACGGAAGATTTGAAGGCGATATTGTCGCGGGCGCTCACGGACAGCCGCGGTTTCGGCGGAATGGGAGTTTCAATAGACGGCGACCTTTTGGAGACAATATCGGTTTTTGCGAACTCTGACGCGCGCAATGCGCTCTCCACGCTGGAAATGGCTGTCCTAAATTCACCAAGAGGCGCGGACGGCAGGATTGTAGTGACGCGGGAAATTGTGGAGCAATGCACGTCGAGAAAATCTCTGCTTTACGACAAAACTGGCGAAGAGCATTACAATCTTATATCCGCGCTGCACAAATCCATGCGCAATTCCGATCCCGACGCCGCTGTCTATTGGCTTGCCCGCATGCTCGAAGCCGGCGAAGATCCCTTATATATCGCAAGGCGGATTGTGCGTTTCGCCTCCGAAGACGTTGGCCTTGCCGACCCAAAGGCGTTGGGAGTTGCCGTTGCGGCATACCAAGCGTGCCATTTTATAGGAATGCCGGAATGTTCTGTGCACTTGACTGAGGCTGTCGTGTACATGTCTATATCGCCTAAATCAAACGCGCTTTACACCGCGTACGAGAGCGCAAAGTCCGACGCTCTAAAGCATATAGCCGAGCCCGTGCCGCTTGTTATCCGAAATGCCCCGACAAAACTAATGCGCGAGCTTGAATACGGAAAGGGGTATAAATATGCCCACAATTTCAAGGAAAAACTTACCGATATGCAATGCCTTCCAGACTCGCTTGTCGGCCGCGAGTATTACCGACCGACCGAGGAGGGGCTCGAAAAAAAGTACAAGGCAAGGCTTGACGAGATAAAAGAATGGAAGAAAAAATTATAAGTTTTCTCTTATCTCTCCGCGCTGTGAATCTTCCGATACCGCTCTGTGTAAATGCGTAATGGAGGCTGGTTTTATCGCCTGATATAAGGCAGAGATGTTTTTGGGGAGCTTGCTCTTGACATAGTTTTTTTCGTTTTGTAAATTGGATAAATGAGTATTACCCAGAAATATTTACTTCTGAAAAAAGCTGTTATAAAAAAGCTTCCGCAAGCGGGAATGTATGCGTGCGAAATACCGGGACTTGAATTTTACAGGATTGATGAAGCCAAAACTTCTGAAAATTGCTTCTATAAAAAAAGGATTATTTTAATGCTCCAAGGGGCAAAGCGCGCGCTGATTGGGGGCGCGGAATATTCCTATGGCGTGGGGAAGATTCTGGTTTCAGGCGTGGATATTCCAGGGACGAGTTATGTCGCGGAGGCGAGTGCAGAGAAACCCGCGCTTGCAGTTTCGCTCGACTTGGATGTGCGCGAAATATCGGCATTGCTTTCGGAATTGCCCGGCGATAGGCTGCGGGACGTGCCGCGCGGAGGCATTGCCGTAGCAGACGTTGACGAGAATATGCTGGACGCCTTTTGCAGACTTGCAGAGTTAGAAGATAGGAAAAATGAAATCCCGATATTTGCACCTCTTATCATGCGCGAGATTTACCTCAGGCTTTTAACCGGTCCGCTGGGAGGCCATGTTGCCGCATTCTGTACTGCCGGGACGCAGAACAACCGAATAATGCGCGCAGTGGAATGGCTTAAAAAAAATTACGAGAAGCCCTTTCGAATAGAGGAGCTTGCCCGGAAGGCCAATATGGCGCCGACAACATTCCATAGGCATTTTAGAAAAGTCACCTCTGTAAGTCCTATCCAGTATCAAAAAAAACTGCGGCTGCACGAGGGCAGGCGTCTCATAATTTCTGGGGACGAAAATGTCGCGGAGGCCGCGTATGCCGTAGGATACGAAAGCCCTACGCAGTTTAGCAGGGAATACAAGCGGCTTTTCGGTGTATCGCCGCGCGCGGATGCGGCAGATTGATTTGTGGGTTGCGGGATTCTCAGTTCCCGCATTTTTTTGAGCTCTATGCAAAATATATAAAAAAAATTTGGCAGGAATAGGCAAATTTTTGAAAGGAACGTATATTTACAATCCTGCGCAAACGGGTATAATTGCTGCGACTTACGGAAATTAAAAAAAGAGAGGATAAGGCATGGGAATAAAGGTGTTTATGTCCGCAATATGCGCGGCGCTAATTTTTAATATAACGGAGGCAAATGACACTATGGAATTGTCGAAAAAAGAAAAAAATATTGTGCTGGCGGCTGCTTATGCCGCAAAAGGCGATTGCAAAAATTTGAAATCGGCGCTCGCAGACGGTTTAGACGCGGGTGTGACGATCGCGGAATACAAAGAGGTGCTCGTACAGCTGTACGCGTATTGCGGATTTCCGAGGAGCCTCAATGCGCTTGGGACTTTTATGGGGCTTTTGAAAGAGCGCAGCGGCGACAAGGCTGGCCGCGCACCGTCTGAGGTTCCGGATCCATCTTCATTAAAATTCGGCGCAGACAACCAAACAAAGCTAATCGGCACGGAGGTAAAGGGCGAAATATTCGAGTTCGCGCCCGCGATAGACAGATTTTTGAAGGCGCATTTATTTGGCGACATATTTGGCAGGGACAATCTCGACTGGCGCACGCGCGAAATTGCGACAGTCGCAATGCTCGCCGCAATAGACGGAGTCGAAAGCCAGCTTGCAAGCCACATTGCAATAGCCAAGCACAACGGCGTAAGCGACTCTCAGATAGGTGAAATTCTTAAGCTTGTGCGGGACGGCCCGCGCGGAATGTCCAACACTGGGCCTTTTCCGTTCGGAGCCGAAAATGTTGCCTATTCAAAATATTTTAGCGGGAAATCATATTTGGCGCCGCTCTCTAAAAATTCCGAGCTTGGCGTTCCGGTTGCGAATGTAACTTTTGAGCCCGGCTGCCGCAATAATTGGCATAGCCATACGGGCGGACAAATACTCATTGCAGTCGGCGGCAAGGGCTTTTATCAGGAGAAGGGCAAGCCCGCAAGGCCTCTAAAAGAGGGGGATATAGTGGAGATATCGCCGAATGTAGTGCATTGGCACGGGGCGGCTCCCGACAGCTGGTTTTCGCACTTGGCAATAGAATGCAACCCCAAAGAGAATAAAAATACTTGGCTTGAACCAGTTAGCGACGCTGAATACGCTGAGGCGGTTGGGAAGTAGGCGAACTTTTTTAATCCGCGCTAAGGGGGGCGCGGATTTTTTTATAGAAAAAATTTTTTCTACGGAAATTTGCGGCAGAACTTGTTTGTAAATTTTGCGCGTAGCCAAAAAAAATTTGCGCGGCTTATTTTATTAGTGTATTGATTTTACGCTGATGAAAAAAACATTAAAAATTTTGGCGTCATTTATATTTGCCGCTATCTTATTTGCGGAAGTTCCCGAACCAAAAATATCCGGAATTGATTTTTATCTTATAAATGTTGAAACACCGAGGCATTTTAGCTTCGGCGATTGGAATTCAAGGCAGCATTTATTCTTGCGTGTGAGGTCCGGCAATTTTGAAGGGTGGGGCGAGTGCGTGCTGTCGGCAAACAATCCTGATATAAACTTAAAAAAATGCGCAGATGCAATGAAGCCGGTTTTGGGGAAAACACCGTCTGAGGCTTTGCAGTATATGCGTGGGAATAGGGACTTCTTGCCGTGGAAAGAATACGAGGCGCTCAATATGGCGCTTTGGGATATTTGCGCAAAAATGTGAGCCGATGATTTTTGTTTAAATTTTGTAACATTTAGCCAACTATTGACTTGTGATTAGAGTATGAGTGGGTAGATAATGTGTAATAAAAAAGATTGACATCGTTAACGCTCCTTTTAGACAATTTTTAAATCTTTTCGAGATACCTAAATCGCAAGATTTTTTTTGTTGCCCTGTGCGCAAATATTAAACCAACCCCAAAAAATAATATGAAAAAGAATATAACTAAGCTTGTTATTGCTTACATTTCGCTTGCTATTGCGCAGTCGATTTTTGCTGAAACACTCACTCTAAAAACCGGTGCCGATAATGTCATCACCGAATGGTGGGATTGGAGCGACACCTCAAAATGGAGCCCGACGGTTTCGGAAGTCGCCGGCAATGATTTGACTCTCAATATAAATAATGGCGGTAAAGAGCTTTCCTCAACTATAAATCCCGGTTTTCACGCTGGCAACGTATCCATAAGTATCGTAAATCCGGAAATGCACGTATTTTTTAATGTAGAAGGCGACGCTGAGTTTGAATCTCTAAATCTTAGCCAGAGTTCAGAAGGATACTATGGAACATACCTTCGCGTCCTTACAGGGCATACTTTAACTATAAATGGAGACGTAAACATTCAGGCAAGTTCTGCTTATTCACCAAGCGCAATTTCTTTTGGTGATACTGCATCATACTCGAGCGGAATGGGGGAATATAATGGGAAAATCCACATTACCGGAAATCTGAATCTAAATTCAAATATTGGTGACGCCTGGTTTAATTTAAAGTTTCACAATTTTGGGAACTTAACCGTTGATGGAGTGGTGAATACTATAGAAGGAGAATCACGCAATGGAACATTTGGCGTGGAATGGAGAATTGACGCTGACTCAACACGCATAGGCGGATTGCAGGGGTCAAACCTCTTCGGAAATAATAAGTTGTACGTAAAGGAAAATAAAAGCGACAGAACCTTAACATTCACTAATAAATCAGGAGTTGTTACGAGATGGAGCGGCGGCATAATAAACGGTGAAAATAAATTAAATATCGTAATGGATAAATCTGCGACCGGCTATCAGGAACTTGATATTACCTCCGGAACCATAAACGACATTACGCTAAACGGCGGGACTTTTTACATATCCTCAGTATCTGAAACCACTGGAACATTATTAGTTGACGGCGGTTTTTATAAAGTAATCGGCAACGGCGCAAAGTTTGCCAACATAAGCCTTTCCTCAGGCGGATTTATATTTGAAGGCGGCGCTATGGAAAACGGATATACTGTTTCCGCGGGCAATATCGCTAAGGCAGGAGTGGAAAAAATCGTAGTAGATTTTAACGGCATATATGCTCCCGACTATTATGGAAGCGAATATGTTCTGATTTCTGCCGACGCAATAGACAGCAGTCTGAATATGGAAGATGCGAATGCTGATTTTATGGCTAAAAACCTTTATGATGGGTATGCGATATTTAAATGGGCTGAAAACCAAGGAAAATATGAGCTGTCTGTCATATTTTCGGAAGTTCCGGAACCTGCGGCAATCTCGGCAATTTTCGGCGCACTTGTTCTTTTCTTAGCGTTTAAGAGAAGAAAAAGATAATAGCGGCAGTTAAAAAAAGCAGCCCAATTAAGCAAGGGCTGCTTTTTTTACCTTTGGCAAAACGAGCATGAAAAAATTTTATCTTAGCGTAATAAAACACATTAAAATTTTATTTGAAACAAACGTAATATTTCCGATGTTAAATTAAATGCCAATCGTGCTCAATCGTGCGGTTCGCCGATTAAGCCGATTGATTAAACTCTCAAATATATAAAAAAATGAAAAAAATATCGATTATAGCATTGGTGGCGGCGGGATTATTTGCCCTGACTGCCTGTTGTCCGAATTGCCGCGGCAATGGTTGCCCGCGCAATAACGCCTGCTACCCTGCGGCTCAGGCATACAACTGTCCAGTTGCTGCGCAAAACTGCCCAAAAAACTGCCCTGCGGCAAAATGCCCCGTCCTGCAGCAAAACTGTCCTGCGGCAAACTGCCCTGTCCAGCAGCAAAACTGCCCTGCGGCCACAAAATAACTTAAAAAAAAAGCCTCGTACGAGGCTTTTTTTTTGTCTTGTGGAATTAAGGACAGACTTTCGTATATTTGCATGCTCTATATTTTCTAATATAGTATTCTAAAACAATAGAACTTGCTTTTCTCGATATGCGGCAACTGAAATCTTTCTTTGCCGCATTTTTTATGCGGGTCGAAAAACTGGTGCGCAAAAAAATAATTGGATTTTTATTCCACATTCCACACTGCCGTGGTAATGGATCTCGGCGCGAGCTTTATTGAATCCGAATCAAAATCTATTTTTGCGAGGTCGCTGCGCTCGTCCGTCTTATACAGCCCGGCGAGTTCTGCATTGCCGCCGCAATTTATAGAAATTTCAGCATTCTGCTCTTCGTGCGTCATATTTATAAAAACTGCGACGATTTTATCTCCGCCGGGAGATACGTACGCGCTCGCCATTACTCCGTCCATATCGTCTGCTCCCGAGACTTCCACTCTATCATATCCAGGCCTTATGAAGAAAGAGTAGTTGCCGAGTGCCCAGAGAAGTTTTGTGGGGCGCATATCTCGGCCTTTTTTTGCGTCTTCGACAAATCCCTGCGCGTCTATAAGTGCGCAAATGCCGTCGCGGATTTCGCTAGCAACCCAATAACTCCAGCTGTGCGCCTGCCCGTAGACCAAGTCTGAATATATGATTTTTGCCATGTGGAGGGCTGTTTGCATATCGTTATAAGTATTGCTCTTCCAATCCATGGTGAAGCCGTCGAGATTTTTGGGGTTGGCGTAAAAGCCGAGCATGCACCATTCTGTCTGGTGAAATTCCACACCGTATTTTTCTGCTTCCGCCGCGGCCTTTTTGCGGACGTCCCTCATTTGGGAGTTTCTTAAATGGGTATGGTAGCTATGTGCGCCAATCTGCCGTGCGAGAGTTTTTAGGTTGCCGATATAGTCTTTGCTTACGGGGTTGAAAAACGCATATAACTGGTTGTATGCCATGTCTTCGCGCTTGTTGGGATTGTCTTTTGCCACTCTGTCGTATCCGTATATATTTTGAATGGAATCCGCCTCCGAAAGGAATATTTTTGTGGCAAGCCTGCGTTTTGTTAAAGATTTGTCCAGCTCAACTGCCAATTTTTTTATTTCAGGATTTAGCCACGGCGTGCCTTCTTGAATGTCGGTTGTCCATTTCCACGACGGTTCGTTTACGGGGCTTATGTATTTTATTCCATAGCCGTCGTCGGAAAGCCTCTTTGCGACTTCTGCCAGATATTCGGCGAAGTCGTCGTAGCAGTCGTCTTTAAGATTTGAACGAAAATCTGATTCTGTCTTGTGGTAGCTGCCATTTTTAGTCATGCCGATTGGCGGGGTATTGGAAAACAGCAAAAAATCTTCGCAGCCGTATTCCTTTGCCTTTTTCATAAAATATCTTAGACCCTCGCAGCGCGACATATCTATCTCTCCGCTCTTGGGGTCGATAAAACAGCGCGCGCCCCTCCATTGAAATTTAATCGGCGATTTGTCTCCTTCCAGGGAACCTCCGCCCAAGTTTACGCGCCATAGCGACAAGCCTATTCCTTCCGGATTGCCAGACTCGTCGAATTTTTGCGAAAAGAGAAGTTTTGCGGCTTTTTCCTTTAAAAAGTCCTCCCAGTAGTCTCCCACATATTGTGTGCTCCATGCGTCGCTTGCCCCGAAATATTCGATTTTTTGAAATTTTTTCTGGGGGTTAATAGTAGCATTAACGGTGTCGGAAAAGGCGTCGGAGAAAGTCGCCAAGATAATTGCAGACAGTATTGTTGAATAAAAAATTTTCATTTTATGCATGCTAAAAGACGTACGTGTGACAAAATATTCCGTTTCCGTTGCAGCGCAATATTTTTTTACGGATTGTGGCTGTCGATAGCAGATGCCTCATTGCTAAAATTTCCGAGTGGGCGCGCGTTAGTATTTAATGGCAATCGCATTTGATAAAATTTTTTAAAGGCCCGCAAAAAAAACGCCGCAATGCGCGGCGTTATTTTCTTGCGTTTGGAAACAGATTTTATTCCGCCCGGCTGCCGGCCCATTTGTCGACGCCTATAAGCAAATTCTTGTCGTCGCCCGCATATTCAAGGGCGCGCACAAATTTGAAAGTGTTGTTTTCTTCTTCGACCTGTTCTTTTAGGAATTCGGAAAGAAAATCGACAGTGACTCTGTCTTTGTCTTCTTCGGCGGCGTCGCAGATTTTTTCAATCTGGGCAGTCACTTTCTGCTCGTGTTCGTATGCGGCTTTAAACCCGTCAATGGGAGAGGCAAAGGCGTCTGTTTCGGGTTTTTGAACAGAAGAAGTCTTAAACTGGACGTTGCGCTCAATTAGGTATTCATAGATTTTTTCAGCATGGCCGATTTCTTCGCGCGCTTGAATCTGCATCCATTTGGCGATACCTTGGTAAGGTGTAAGCCTCATGCAGGCGCTGATAGCAAAGTACAAGTGGGCCGCGTATAATTCGTTGTAGAATTGCTCGTTTAGGAGGTCTGAAACTTTTTTTGTCATTTTCATATATTTTCCTTCTTATGAGAAATAGCGGTTTTAATTGAGTTTTTTTATGATGCATTCAGTCGCAATATGTCAAGCAAAGATTATTTCCGCCTGGCAAATTCTGCTCAAACATTTACATGATAAGCGGCGGGAATAGGCAGATTTTTGAAAGTAATATGTATTTACTTGCGAGCGGAGCGATAGTAAAATGCAAGTACTAAAAAGAAAGGTCTGCGATGAATAGAAAAGAATTCATAAAAATCGCCGCTGCCGCCGCGGTTTCTGCACCGCTTAGAGGGTTTGGAGAAAGCGCCGGGAATGGAAATCCAAAGGTATATTTTACGGGCGACATATCTCCCGAAGGTTTGCTAGCCGCATACAGGGCGCTAGGATTCAGCGCCAAGGGCAAAGTTGGCGTAAAAATACATTCAGGCGAGCCCGGTGGGCACAATTTTCTCCAACCAGATTTTATAAAACCCGTTGTGGACTATGTCCACGGGACGCTCGTCGAATGCAACACGGCCTACGAGGGGCGCAGAAATACTACTGAAAAACATTTAAAGGCCATAAAGGAGCACGGCTTTACAAAAATCGCCCCTGTCGACATAATGGACAGCGAGGGCGAGCTCGTATTGGAAATACCGGGCGGACTTCAAATAAAAAAGAATTTTGTAGGTTCTAATCTGAAAAATTACGACTCGCTCGTTGTGTTGTCGCACTTTAAGGGCCACCAGATGGGAGGTTTCGGCGGGGCGCTTAAAAATATTTCGATAGGCATAGCCTCCTCCCACGGAAAGGCATATATACACGGCGCTGGGGATCCCAGCAGGCTTTGGGACTGCGAACAAAATAAATTTCTCGAATCGATGGCCGACGCGTGCAAGTCGATTGTCGAATATAGAAAAGGCGCCATCGCCTATGTGAACGTTATGAAAAATCTGTCTATCGACTGCGACTGCAACAACCACCCGGCGGCTCCGGAAATGGCAGATATTGGAATCCTCGCCTCTCTCGATCCTGTCGCGCTCGACTCCGCCTGCGTGGACTTGGTTTATGCTTCGAAAGACAAGGGAAAGGCGTCTCTGATAAAAAGAATGGAATCCCTAAATGCGGTCCACATACTTGAATCTGCCGAAAAGCTCGGGGTGGGCACGCGCAAGTATGCGCTTGTGGACCTCGGCGGGAATGCTCTTAATCCGAAGGAAATCGCATGAAAAGAAAAGACTTTTTAAAGGCATTTTTGCCCTTTGCGGCAATGACTGCGTTTGCAGAGCAAGCTACCGGGAAAAAAGCTGCCGTCGTGTATTATTCGTGGAGCGGCAATACGCGCGAGTTTGCGCGGAAAATCGCTGCGGCACTGGGAGTGGAGGCGTTCGAGCTTGAACCGAAGACTCCGTACACAAGAAATTACGGAGCGGTCGTTGAGCAGGCAAAGCGCGAGCTTAACGCAATGTACAAGCCACCGCTAAAAAAATTGCCCGATATATCGGACTGCGGCATATTGTTTTTAGGGACGCCCAACTGGTGGGGAACTATGTCGTCGCCAGTGCGCACTTTTGTTTCCGAGGCGGACTTGTCGGGCAAAGTAATCGCGCCTTTTATTACCCACAAAGGCAGCAGATGGGGAAACTATCTGACTGACCTAAAAAAAATGGCTCCGCGCGCAAAGCTCGCCCAGGGCATGGAATTGTGGAGCGATTCCCCGAAGGAGAAGTCCGCCACCGCAAAAATCTCAGAATGGGCTAAAAAGACCGCAATCTAATTTAGCTTTCAAGTTATATTAACGAAAAATGAAAAAGGTTCTTATAATATCTTCAAGTCCGCGCCGCCACGGGAATTCAGACACATTGTGCGACGAGTTTAAAAAAGGCGCGGAAGAATCGGGAAATGCCGTTGAAAAATTGTTTTTGGCGGATAAGAAAGTTGGGTATTGCCGGGGGTGCGAGACGTGCAGCAGCCTCGGTAACCCTTGCCCACAAAAAGACGACGCAGCGGAAATCATAGAAAAAATGATTTGCAGCGACGTCATAGTTTTGGCGACTCCCGCGTATTTTTACACCATGAGCGCGCAGTTGAAAACTCTCATAGACAGGTGTTGCGGGGATTACGAAAAAATTTCAGGCAAGCAATTTTATTTTATAATAACCGCCGCCGACACCGACGAGAAAAACGTTGAAATGGTAGTCTCATCGTTAAACGCCTTCCTTTACTGCCTCGACGGAGCCGACCTGAAAGGTGTAGTAATGGGGCTCAGCGTATGGCATGCCGGAGAAATAAAAGGCTCTGATGCCTTGAAGAAAGCGTATCTTGCGGGTAAAAATCTATAAGGGATCTTGACGGTTCTCGGCGCTTGGCTTGCGTTAAAAAATTTTTCTTATTTTTTAACGCGAGTGCCGCCGTCGCTTTCTGGTGATTTTACAGTTAATTTTTTGGCGCCTTAGCTTGGAAACTTTATGATAGCTGTAAGATTTTATGCTTTTGGCCTTATAATCTTGAGGAGATAAAAATCGCCCGGCTGAATATTGTTGTAAAATTTATGAGGCGCGCAAGCGGTTGTTCGGAGTTCTTTAATAAGGGGGTTGCGGAGCGGCAAATTTGTGCGGCGCGCAAGAAATAATCTATTTATTCCAACACAAAAAAAAGTCCGAGTATCGGACTTTTTGCGCCTCCGCTAAAAACATATGCGGAAGATAACTTTTGGGGCGTCGGGAAAGAAAAATCTTTCTTTAAAATACCCCTTTGCCGCTTTTATAGAATTTTGAAGCGCTATATAGCAGGTATTTTCTGAAAGAATTTAGTATCTGTCGTCGTCGTCGAGCGAGCCCAAGTCGTCGTCGCGGGTGCGATAACTTTCGTATTCGTATTCGTCTTCGTCTTCGTCCTCGTCGTCGTCCCACTTCATTGTATCGTCCTCTTCGAGGTCTTCGTCGTCCTCGTCGGGGAGGTCTTCTATCTCGTCGTACGTTTCCTCCTCGTCGGATTTATCCCCATCGTCGTCATCGTCGTCTTCAAGCGAATATCCCTCGGGGACGTATTCGAGAATATCCATTATTTCATGGAAAACGTGGATAGCGCGGCCTTCCATGTAGTCGTTCGAGTAGTTCTCGCGTATCTCTTCTTCAAGGTCGTCTATCGCGACATCCTTCTCAAAGTGGAAGGTGTCGTTTAACATTTTTACCTGTATGCGGGTTATGTGGTCGAGAAATTCGGCGTAAGGCGAACGTTCGTCGTCGAGGGTGTCGGGCAGGAGAAACAGCTGCTGCTCGTCGGCGTCGTAGACGGAGTCGTCGGAGCGCAAAAGTTTCACTTCGTTTTTGGAGGTTTTTTTGTCTATTGAAAACGGTATGAACGCTTTTTCGACTATTGTCTCGTCGAGGCCGTATTCTTTAAGCCCGTCGAGGATTTCAAGCATGTGGGCCGCTTGGCGGGGATCTATGACGCTCAATCCGTCAATGTCCCAGTTTACTTTGTCGCTCGTTTCGCTGACCCACCAGTTTAGGTCTTTGCCGAGGCGCACTTTGCACCAACTCAATTTAGGGGAATTTTTTGACATATATTTAGGCTGGGGAATATTTCAGTTTATTATTCTACTTCAAGCTTTTTTTAAGGCATTTGCATTTTTTTGGGGGAGTTTTAGCAGCAAAGGCGCACAGAATAGACAGAAAAATCCCGCGCTGAGCGCCGCAAACCAGTCTCCATATTTTACGTAAAAAGTGGTTTTACCCTCAAAATTTTTATAAAAAACAACGTCCGAATATCCGGCTCCGCGAAAGTATATTGAACCTTCATCGTCGATTAGTGGCGATGGGCGCTTGGGGGCGAGCGTTCGGGAGTCAACTGCGCGCCCCGCGGAATCTGAAACGTCGAGTACCGGGGCGG
>UMAM01057458.1_pt1 | contig 22702 bp, 36 predicted proteins | sample 1963711 | NCBI WGS metagenome assembly UMAM01 (sample SAMEA4835916, study PRJEB28245) | human gut metagenome | biome: gut microbiome; material: fecal sample | place: Denmark | collected 2008
ATAAAAACCACATATAAAGACAATCGCTTTTTGCCGCCGGATTACATTGCTTCTCTTGAGCGAATGAAAGAAACGAACTTCACCTATTGGAACATTTATGCCAATGGTGAATTTTGCAGTCTGGATAAACTGATTTACACCAACTGGCGGCAATATGATGAAGTGCCGCCGCAGAACCTACCTATCCTGATTGGCTTGGACTTTGGTTATATTAATGATGCTTCCGCGTTAATCGTAAGCCGCATAGACGAGGAGAACAAAAAAATATACATTTATGATGAACACTATGAAAAGGGCTTACTGAATGACGCAATCGCAAACATAATCAAATACAAAGGCTATGCCAAAGAACTTATCATTGCCGATAGCGCCGAAAAGAAAAGTATAGAGGAAATACGGCGTGAAGGAGTGCCGCGTATTCGTGCGGCGGTAAAGGGGCAAGGTTCCATTCTACAGGGCATTTAGAAGCTATAGCAATATGAATTGTTGGTTTCTCCCGCTTGTCCCAACTTAATTGTTGAACTACAAAACTACTCTTGGCTTAAAGACAAACAAACAGGCGAATACATTAATGAACCGCAAGACGCTTGGAACCACTGCTTAGACGCATTGCGTTATTCTCTGTAGTGCGTTGAGCAGCGGCAAAAACTCCAAACCTTAAGCAAGGCGGCATTAGGACTATAAAGAAGGTGAAAGCATAGTGTATAGATTAGACGAAAGCCGCGAACTTACGCCGCAGATGATTTAGCGGTATATAGATGAACACCGACAATAGGAACAGCGTTTATCTAACCTTTATGACTACTATAAAGGCATTACCGCGATTACAAAGCGGCGTTTGACAGACGCGACAAAACCCAATAATAAGGTTGTATCTCCCTACGCAGGATATATAACCGATACCTTCACAGGCTATTTTATGGGCGAACCCGTAGTTTATCAGTGCGAAAAAAATGAAGAACTATTGAGCCGCCTGAACGAACTATTTAACTATAACGATGAAGCCGCAACAGACGCAGAATTAGCAAAGGACGCTTCCATTTTTGGCGTTGCCTATGAATTGCTCTATACGGATGAAAACGCGGACATTCGTTTTAAGAAAATTGACGCAACAAAAGCAATTCCAATCTTTGACAACACATTAGAAGAAGATTTGCTTTACTTTATTCGCTATTATGACGATACCGATATTATGAGCGGCAAGAAAACCACATATGTTGAAGTCTATAGCCGCGAATGGATTCGTTATTATGTGGATGAATACGCCTTGAAGCTGGTAAGGGAAGTTCCCCACGCTTTTAAGGGCGTTCCCATTAATATTTACCAAAACAACGAAGAAGAGCTTGGAGACTTTGAAAATGTTATTTCTCTAATTGACGCATATGATAAAATCACAAGCGATAGCGTTAATGATATGGAATATTTTGCAGACTGCTACCTTGCCCTTTATGGTATGAGCGGCACAGAAGCGGAAGATATTGCCGCAATGAAAGAACAGCGTGTTCTTCTGATGGAAACAGACGCAAAGGCAGAATGGCTAACTAAATCCATTAATGATACTTATGTTGAGAATTTGAAGAACCGCTTAGACGCGCAAATTCATAAATTTTCAAGGTGCCCCTCTATGACAGACGAGAACTTTGCTGCAAATGCTTCTGGCGTTGCTATTAAGTATAAGCTAATGGGATTAGAAAACGCCACCAGCAAGAAGGAGCGGGCTTTCAAAAAAGCCCTACAACGCCGCATAGAACTTATCTGTAATATCTTTGGCGTTATGGGTTCTGATTATGATTATCGTGATGTTCAAATGGTATTCACCCGCAATATTCCCGCTAACCTTATTGAAATGGCAGATGTTGTAAATAAGATTGGCAATCTACTAAGCAAGGAAACCCAAATTTCCCTACTTCCTATTGATGTGAATCCAGAAGCCGAACTAAAGCGCCGCGAAGAAGAAGAAACCATTGCCTATGACTTTGAAGGTGAAGAAGATGACGAACGATTATTGGGAGAAGCGAGTTCTGGAGAACGAAGCCAAAGCCCAGAAATACGCGGCACAGAGCCTAAAGCGGCAACGCAAGCTCTATAAATCTACATATAAGCGCATTGCCAAAGATATTGAAAGTCTTGCCTTAGAGCTTTTAGAAAAAGGCACATATGGCAAATTAAGCCGAAGCGAATTATGGCAATACAAAAAATACATTGACTTACAACAGGCAATAGGCAAAATTCTTGAAAACCAAAGCGGTTAGCAAGTTAGCCTTACTACCGCCGCATTGGATAAATGCTTTTTTAACACCATTGGTTCTACTCTTAAAGAATTAAATGTTGCTGATAATATTGCCTATACCATCTTAAACGACACACAAGTTAATCAAGTTCTTAATACCGCTTGGAGCGGCAAGCATTATTCCGAACGCATTTACGGAACCAATAGCCGCATTGCCGAACGCATTAAGAACGATATTACAGATATGGTTGTGATGGGTAAGAATACGGAAACCATCAAAAAACAGCTTATGTCTGATTTGAATGTATCTTATTCATACGCTGACAGGCTTGTAAGAACCGAAGCAAGCCATATTTATAACGAAGCCGCAAAGGCAGCATACAAAGAAGCCAAAGTTGAAGAAGTTGAAATTCTGGTTGAAGATGATGATAACCTTTGCGAAGAGTGCGAAAGCCTACGCGGCACTTATATCCTTGGTTCAGAGCCGCGACTTCCCGCACACCCTAATTGTAGATGCTGCTACGCGCCTGTAGTAGATTTGAAATCACAGGAATAAAAATACTGTTGCTTGAGGGGCGGCAATAGCGCCGCAACTCATAAATGGAGGTTATTTTAATGGAAAACGAAAACACCAATGTAAATACTGAACTTCAAAACGAAGGGCAGGATAGCACTCCCCGTTCCTATACGCAAGAAGAAGTTGATATGCTCTTACAACGCGAAAGCGATAGACGAGTTTCTTCTGCATTAGCAAAGCAAAAAAAAGAATATGAGAAGAAGCTTTCTCTTTCTCACCTTGACGAAAATCAACGGGCTGTAGAGGAAAAGAACATTCGTATTTCCGAATTGGAAGAACAACTAAAAGAGTTCCGCACCATTCAGGCCAAAAACGAAGTTATTAAGGTTCTGGATGCCCGCGGCTTATCCCCACAATTTGCGGATTTACTTGCTATTGATGATGATATTGAGCAAGCGCAAGCCCGCATTGATACCTTGGACAGCCTTTTTAAGAAGTCTGTTCAGGAAGAAGTTAAACGCCGTCTTGCTACCCCTACACCCAAAGTAGGAATGAATGAGGGCGAACTTAATCACGAGAAATTTTCTAAAATGTCTATGAAAGAAAGACAAGAATTATATACCCAGAACCCCGATTTATATAAGAAATTATCTGGGCGTTAATTTTGGAGGTAAAAACATATGGCTAACACTGTATATAGCAATTTCGTTCTACAAGATAAGATTACCGATTTACTAACCACTTATGTAAATACCCGTTCCCTAATGACGATTGACAATACCCTTGCTGAAAACGCTGGTATGAAGAAAACCATTAATACTTACACCTATAACGGCAGCGTTTCCGCTGTTGCTGAACGCAGCGGCAATACTTCCGCTGGTTCCGCTTCTTTCGTTAGTAAGGATTATACTGTTGCTGTTCTACAACAAAAAGCCGACTATACCGATGAAGATATTATGAAGGATGACGCCATTCTTGATGTTATTATGAAGGGTGCTTCTCAAGTAATGGCTAATAAGCTAACCGCAGACTTCTATGCTGCCCTTGAAGCTACCGATGGCGCCGCAAGCAATCCCCAAAAGTTAATTGGTACTACTACCTTTACTAAGGGCGGCTCCATTGGCTATGAAACTATTGTTGATGCGATTGCCGATATGAATGTTGAGGATGAAAGCCAACTATTCCTGCTCATTTCTCCCGCTTGGAAAGCCGCCATTCGTAAGGATGCCGATTACAAGTCCGCTCAAATGGGCGAAGTTGTTTATAACGGTATGATTGGCACAATCGCAGGTATTCCCGTTATCGTTTCTAAGGCTCTAACTGGTAAAAACAAAGCCTATCTAATGACTAAGGAAGCAATTACCTGCTTTATGAAGAAGGATGTAGAAGTTGAGCAAGACAGAAACCCCAATACCCGCGTAAATGATGTATATTTCCGCACTGCGTATGTAGTAGCCATTACTGACGCTACCAAAGCCCGCCGCATTGAGGAAGCTACTGCCTAACAGGAGGGGCAACAGCCCCTCCCCTTTTTTAAGGGGGTATGGATATGACACCAATCCAACGCATTAAGACGCTATTGGGCGAAAGCGATAATAACGCCTTAGACGCAATTTTAGAAATTTGCCTTGATGCCGCAGAACAGGAATTTCTTTCTTATACTGGACGCAACGAAGTTCCCGTAGCAGCCAAACCCCTAATTGAGCAATTAGCCATTCTACGCTATAACCAAATCGGAAATGAGGGACTTTCTTCCCAATCCTACAGCGGCAACAGCGAAAGCTATTTATCTGATTATAGCGATACATTAAAAGCCAACCTAAATAAGTGGCGTAAATTGAAGCTGCTATGAGCATTAAGAACAGACAAAAGGAAGTTGAGGTTCTAAAGCCGCTGGAAACCGCAACAACCTTAGAAACCAAAACCGAATATGAAACAGACAGAAAAGTTCATATGGCAATCAGCCTGTTAAGCGGCACAACCGCGAACACCAACAATACCATTTATTCTTCTTCAACTCATACTGGCCTAACGAAAGATAGAGCCATTACAACCGCAAACCGCATTAAGAGCGGCAGCGACACCTATACTATCACCTATGTAAATAATGATGGCAGATACGCTACCGTTTTTATGAGTTTAGTAAAATGAGCAGCGTTCTTGTAAATGCGAAAGAGGTTCTACAAAAACTGAATCTCTTCAAACAAAAATTGCCCGAACGAACCCGTGAGGGAATGGAAAAGGTTTGTCTAAAGGTAGAAGCAGACAGCAAGAAAAATTGTCCTCCTTCTATCACTGGCAACCTTAGAGCAAGCATTACCCATAAAGTTATAGATGAAGAAGATGGAGAAATTGCGGGCTATGTTGGCTCCAATTTAGATTATGCTCCCTATGTCCATTAGGGAACAGGCATTTACGCCATTGAAGGGAACGGCAGAAAAGAAGTTCCTTGGAGCTATTACGACGAACGAAAAGGCGAATGGCAAAGCACGAAAGGTATTAAGCCCACTCCTTTTATTCAAATGGCGATTGACGAAAATATGGACGATATAATTAATTACTTCAAGGGGGTAATGGAAGATGGTGATTAAAAAACTCATTGCCCTTTTGCGGGCTAATCCTCTTTTAGCCGCGTTAAAGATTGAACCCTTTGCGGTTGAAGGAATACAAAATAGTATTGTCTATACCTTTACCCCAATTTCCGATAACAACATTGTTCGGAAAGACAGGTTAGAAATACATATTATTTCCAAAGATTATGAAACCTTATTTTCTATTGACAAAGCAGTTAGAGCCACATTATTAACCACTGGTGATGCTCCTTTGTGTGATGGCATTTATAAGGTTGATGCTAACGGCGGCGGCACAATGGAAGATGCCGCAACAGGAACAAAGCACTTAATTACATACTTCTATGTAGTAAGTGATGGAGGTATTAGAAATAATGGATAAGAATAATATCATTTTAGGTTCTGGTAATTTATATATTGCCGCTTACAGTTCTGAAGCTGGTATTCCCGCTGACGCAGTTATTGAAAGTGAAACCAATTCTATGGGACGCATTTAGGGCGGCGCTACTCTGGAATATAAGCCCAGCACCTACGAAGTAAAGGACGATACCCAATATGTTGTAAAGCGCTTCATTCAAAGTGAAGAAGTTTCTTTCAAAAGCGGCGTTCTTACTTGGGATATGGCGAATCTTGAAAAGTTAGCTGGCGCTTGCACCAAAACTACAGATAACAGCACCCACAAAACTACCATTAAGGTAGGCGGCAGGGGTTCCAACGGTTTAACTCCCTATGTTATTCGTTTCGTTCATAAGGACGATGTGAAGGAACTACGCATTACTCTTGTTGGCACAGCCGCAAACGGTTTCAGCCTTGCCTTTAACCCTGACAAGGAAACCGTAGTAGATGCGGAATTTTCTGCTATGTCCAGTGATGATGACGGCACCTTAGTTATCGTAGAGGAAACCCCTGTAAGTGGTTCTTGATAAATGGGGAAGAGTATTCTTCCCCTTCTTTTTATAAATGGAGGTAAAACAAATGGCGAAGATTTTAGATTTATCTGTATATAATGATGAAACATTAGATATTACTATGCTTGACGGTTCTGTTCTTCACATTAAGAAACCCACTCAAGCCCTTGTAATTCGTATGGTAGAGCTATCTCAACTACAAGAAAACCAGCCAGAAAAGGTATTGGACGGCTTAGTTGAACTTTGTGCCGCAATTTTGAGCAACAACAACGATGGCATTACCTATTCTGTTGAGCAAGTAGCCAATGAATTAGATATTGTGCTTGTTTCCGCAATCATTAAGGCATATAGTGAATTTACCAAAGAATTACAATCAAACCCTATTTAAGTGTTCCTTCTTATCCTTCTGCTGGTGATGAGAACACAGAAACGCAATTCGCCTATATGGATAGCATTCGGCAGGTAATACAATATAGCGGGCTAAATTACAATGAGGTAATGTAGTTGCCTACAGATTTGTTCCTGCTGATGCGCAAAAACTATATTGTGGATAATTTGCGGCAGACAGAAGAAGGACGCAAATATTTAGCGGATTGCGAACGCTTAAAACAAACAGAACCTGATTATCAAGCACTTCACGCACGATATAAAAAGGCAGGTGAATAATGCTTGGCAGAACTTGATTTAGGCAAACTTTCTATTAAAATTGAACTGAATAACAAAGAAGCCAATGAGGGCTTGGATGAAACTACCGAGAAAGTAGAAAATGTAGAGAAAAAAGGCGGCGGCAAGTTAAAGGCTTTTGGTAAAGCCGCTGCTGCTGGTTTTGCCGCTGTTGGTGCCGCCGCAGTGGCAACAGGCAAAAAACTTCTTGATATGACAAACACTGCCGCCACTACCGCTGATAACATTGATAAAGCGTCTTAGCGCGTAGGATTTTCAAAACAAGCCTATCAGGAATGGGGCTATATATTAGGGCAAAACGGCGTTGATATGAAAGCTCTGGAAACTGGTATGAAGTCTATGCTGGAAGTTATGACAGGCACCAGCAAAGACGGTTGTGCCGCAATGGAGAAGTTAGGGCTTTCCATTGAAGGAATGTCGCAGGAAGAAGCCTTTAACGCAACAATAACCGCCTTACAAGGCGTTGCTGATGAAACACAAAGAGCCGCTTTAGCTGCTGATATATTTGGTGCTAAAGCAGGGCAACAATTAATGCCGCTTCTTAACCAAACTTCCGCAAGCACGGAAGAATTAAGGCAAAACGCTTATAATTTGGGAATTGTTCTTTCTGACGATGCGGTTAATGCTGGCGTTGTTTTTGGCGATACATTAAGCGATATGAATTAGGCGATTACAGCGGTTTGGAACCAAATAGGCGTTGCTTTGATGCCTATTTTAACCGAACTTATGAATATCGTTATTGCCAATATGCCGCAGATTCAAGCGGCAATTCAGGCGATTCTCCCAGATATAACAAGTTTATTTGAATAGCTTGTTCCTATTATAGAACAAATCCTTCCTATTTTAACAGACGCAATTATTCAGTTAGCACCCTTGCTTTTAGAATTATTACCTCCACTGATTCAACTGATTGCTGAAATTTTGCCGCCTATAATTGACTTACTAAATATTGTCATTCCAATTATTGTAAGTATCATTGAGTGGATAGCAACTCTAATTGCTGGTATTTCCGATGGTTCTATAAATATCCTACAAATCATTACGGATTTAGCCGCTTCTATTGGTGAGTGGTTAGCCAGCTTATGGGAAGCCTTTACAACTTGGTTGTCTAATTTATGGACGAACATTTCAACTTGGTTCTCTAATTTAATCACTAATGTTGGAGATTGGTTTTCTGGTATTTGGGACAATGTTTCAGCTTTCTTTACCAGTATATGGGAAGGGCTAACTTCTTTCTTCACAAATGCTTGGACTGCTCTAACTACTTTCTTTGAACCTCTTATTACCTACTTCACAACCCAATTTGAATTAATCAAATCTATCTTTACTGGTATTGTTGATTTTATCGTCAATGTTTTTACTGGTAATTGGGGTGCTGCGTGGGAAGGTGTAAAGAGCGTATTTACAAACATTGCTACTGCTATTGGCAACGCCTTTAAGGCTCCTATCAATTTCATCATTGGCGTTATCAATGGCTTTATTGACGGCTTAAACAAAATTAAAGTTCCCGATTGGGTGCCCGGTATAGGCGGCAAAGGCATTAATATCGCAAAAATTCCAATGCTTGCAGAAGGCGGCGATATTAAATTAAGCGGTGCCGCGATTGTTGGCGAAGCTGGCCCGGAAATCTTAGAGCTTCCACGCGGAGCCAAAGTTAGCCCGCTAAAAGAGGGCGAAGGTGTAGGCGGCAACAAAACCAACAACATTACACAAAACAACTACTTTACACAGAAAGAGCTTTCTCCCTATCAAGCCCAACTTGAAGTAAAGCGTCTTTCCCGTAATTTGGCAGGTGCTTTCTAATGGAGAAAATTACTTATACAAACTCTTTAGGCGATAGCCTTACCTTTGATTATACAGGCGAATACATTCTAACCGATTTTACAGGAATGGCGGCGGCAGATGTTAGCCCCGCCACAACCGCAGGATATAAGCAGCACGGCGAAACCCTGAATGATGTTGTTTTAGGTATTAGGGTAATGACATTGAATATTCTGCTCTACGGAAATCGTTATGAGAAGAAGCGCAATCTTGACAGGCTTTTTAATCCTTTATACGGCGAAGGAACCCTAATCTATACAAACGATTACCAAAGCAAAATGATTAAGTGTATCGCTACCGTTCCCCCGCAAATTACAAAGCGGGAAGGGTGCCTGTTTATTGCAGAAGTAGAGCTTACCGCACACAATCCTTTTTTCTATGATGTTGCTGAAAACGCTATGAAGATGGATGATTTTACAGGTGGCTTGAAATTCCCTTGGGCGGCACCATATATTAAGTTCGCTCAAAAGGGCGATATTTCCCACATTACCAACACTGGCGATTACCTAACCCCTGTAAGAGCAGAATTTAGAGGGGACGCAATTAATCCTTGCCTTACCCTTGACACAACAGGCGAATATATCAAGGTTGCTACCACCTTAGATGTTGGGGAAAAGCTATGGATTAATACCGAATACGGCAACAAAACCGTTCAAAAGGAAGCCGCAAACGGCACCTTAACCAGCGCCTACAATTTAATTGATATTCATTCTTCTTTCTTTTCTTTGCCTGTTGGCGAAAGCAAACTTTCCTTTAGCTCTGACGGCGGGCAACCAGAAGTTTATCTGTATTGGCGCAACCGCTACTTGGGGGTATGATGTATGGCAAGTATTTACTGCTACAAATACGGAGAACCCAAACTTTCCCTACTTGGTGTCATTGATGATTTTACTTCCTTCAACTTTACCCGCTCCTATAGCGGTATTGGAGAATGGCAGCTTGTTCTTGATGGTTCATCCCTTAACGCCCAGCGTGTTAAGGGAATGGACTTCATTTCTATTGGCGAAGATAAAGCAGGGCTTGTGTAGCACTATGAAGATACCATTGAGGACGGCGAACATACCCTAACCTTTTCAGGCGTGGAACTTAAAGGGTTGGCAAGCCGCCGCATTGTAATTCCTCCTACTGGTGAAGCATACGAAACCTTTACAAAATCTTCCCCAGAATATGTAATTGCGAATCTTCTAACAAACCAGCTTCTTAATCCTACCGTTGCAAATCGCAAAATTGCGGGCACACTGTTAGAGTATGCGCAATCCACAACCAAAATTAGATATGATGGACGCTATCAAAACCTTGAAGAAGAAATTGAAACGCTTGCCACGGCTTATAATGTTGGCTGGTGTGCGTATATTTCTGATAATGTGATTAAGTGGAAAATATGGAACGGCGTAGATAGAACCGCCGCCCAAACCACAAATAACCGAATGATTCTTTCTTATGACTATGGCACAATGAACAACAGCAGTCTTACCATTGAAGATTAGGTTCCTACCTATATGGTAATTGCAGGGCAGGGCGAAGGAGTAGATAGAGCCATAGCCATTATTGATAAAGAAAAATCTGCTCTTACCCGCATAGAAACCTTTTTGGATGCCCGCGATATTAAAGATGATTCTTTACTCCCCCAGCGTGGAGAACAAAACCTTGCGGAATATGGAGACGAGATAAATTATACCGCTACCTTAAGCAATCAAGCCGCGAATCAATACCGCAATGATTTTGATTTGGGCGATATTGGCACCATTAAGGATGATAAAATAGAAAATGATTTGGATTATCGGATTACCGCGATTGAAGAAGTGTATGAAGAAAACCAACTTTCTATAAATATGACTTTTGGTTATGATAAGAACCAGTTAAAGGATGCAATTAAGCGAATGAACAATAAGCGTGATAGCCTGCTTGCCTTGGAAGGTTCCGCTGGCGGCGGTTCTTTGAGTGTTTCAGACGATGGAAACGGCAATGTGGTTATTTCTTAAAGGAGGTAATGGCAAATGGCAACAAAAGAAATGAAAACTCTAAAACTGCCAAATAGTCAGGACATATATAAAATTGTTGATGGTGAAGCCTTGCACTTTACCGAACAAACCCTAACAGAAGAACAAAAGGAACAAGCCAAAATCAACCTTGGACTTGGCAACAGCAGCGGTGTTATCAAATTACTAAGCGGCGATTTGAACGACTACACAGAACCCGGAACACGGATTTTCATTCCTTCTGAAAGTTCCGCAAATGTTTAGAATAAATATTGGAGTAGCAATGTTAATTTATATGTTGAAGTCATTTCGCTTGCCCCGGATAATTCCTTTATTCTTCAATATGGAATTATGTTAGAGAACCGCCGCATACAAATCAGATACTATACTGCTTCAACAAATACTTGGAGTAGTTGGACATATTGTTAGAACAATGCTTATCTAATTAACATTGGGCAGGGCGGCACAGGTGCTAGCACTGCTGATAAAGCAAGACAAAACCTTGGAGCGGCAGCAGCAAACCACACACACAGTGAATACCTTGAGACAAGCAAAATTATTTATTCCAGCACTTAGCCAACTGGTGTTTCTGGTGCTATTTGGCTTAAGCCAGTTTAAGGAGGAATTATAATGGCGAACATAGCCTTAATTCCAACTGCTTCTTGGTAGTTTTATAGTTGGGACACTTCTACCCCATATGCGAACGAACAGCACCCATTAGTAGCCTTTGGCGGCAATGCTGGTTATATACTTGAAATGCCCGCGACTAATATTCCATACCAGAATATCAAGCTTATCACGGTAAATATTGCTGTTGATGCCAGCGGAAACGGCAGTAGCGGCAACATTACCTTTGGTTTAGCCGCAAGTTAGACAAAAACTTATACTGCAACCAAAAATAGAACCCTCTACCTAAACTATACCAACACCACACAAGGTTTTCCAATCCCCTATACGCCTACTTTTTCCCTAAATCAAACTTGGTATCTGATGATTTATTCAGATAGTTATGATTTAGCGGGAAATATAATTACCGTTGTCTTAACCTACACAGAGGATGATAAAACCGTTTCCTACTATGATGGTTCTTCTTGGCAAAAGTGTATTCCCTACTACTATAACGGTTCCTCTTGGCAAAAATGTGTCCCTTACTACTATACTGGTTCTGCTTGGAAAGAATGTAGCACCACATAAAGGGAGGTAAAGATTAATGACTTTAGATTTTTTCGGACTATTTGACTATACAAGCGGTGATGGCGATATTTACGAATATACCGCTACCGAATTTAATACAATCCTGAAAGCAATTACCGGGAACGGCGTTGTTAAGGATTCAGGAAATGAAATGGCTATTACCGCAAACGGTTTAACCATTTCTGTTGATACAGGTATTGCCTTTTGCGAAGGACGTATTGGGCAATTAAAAGCGGCAAAAACTCTAACCCTTGATGCCGCCGCCGCAGATACCCGCACAGATTTAATTGTTATGCGAGTTGATGTTGCTAATCGTCTGGTTAGTATTGAAGCAAAGAAGGGAACTACTGCCCTAACCCAAACAGAAATGATTTATGAAATTCCTTTAGCGGAAGTAGCTGTTGCCGCAGACGGCACAACCACTATTACCGATAAGCGGCAATTTATCTATACTCCAAAACAAGTAATGACAAAAATGAATAATATTACCGCAGGAACAGAAACAGTCTATGCCCGCTATGCGTAAGAGGTGAAGTTATAATGCCTACTATGACATTAAAATATGCTTGTCCTTCTGGTTATTTTAGCGGTGCAAGTATTCCTTCAAAGAACGTTAGCAGAACAGGTATTGGCGGCGCTCCTTCTGATAGCCATACCTATTATAAAATCACTAAATGGAGCGCAAGTTTTTAGGGGCAAGTATATCCCAGCGCTGGTGTAAATTGTAATTTATATGTTGCTGGCAATGCTTTTACTATTAGTTGCGGCAGTTCTTCTAGCACGACAACCTATCGCGGTTGGGGAGGCGGCCCTTTTAATACTGCTATTCTTGATAGCGGCCAGACTGGAACCTTAACCGTTGGCGTTTCCCGTAATTCAAGCGGTTCAGGTAATGCCCTTCTTATGAAGAGTGAAATCACTATCAGCATTGATTATGAATACAACTTTACTCCCTGTTCTGCTCCTTCCAATGTTTGGGTTGATAGTAGCTCTGTTTATGTAAGCGGCACCACTAACCTAAATTGGGACGGTGCCAGCGCTGGCAAGAATATGAGTATTTCCAAATACCAGATATACAGGGCTACAACCGCTTCTGGTGAATACTCCCACTTAGCAGACGCAACAGGAACAAAACTTTCTGTTTCCGCTCCTGCCGCAATGGGCGATAGTTATTATTACAAGGTAAAAACGGTTGGTTCTGTAGAAGGATATGATAGCGATTTATCTTCTTCCTATGCTACCTTAACTGCTAAGACAGTATCAAATTGTTCTGCTCCTTCCGCTATTTCTCTATCTGCCACAACAATAGATGCAGGAGGAACCACAAAATTAACTTGGAGTGGTGCCGCCGCAGGAACAAACAACCCAATTACAGCCTTTACAATCTACTACAGCACAGACAACCAGAACTTCAAGAGCTATCAAATCTATACAACCAGTGGCACAAGCGGCAGCATTAACATAACTCTAAATCCTGCTGCCGATACAACCTACTATTTTATGGTGATTACCAACGGCACCATAGCTGGTTATAACAGCGGTGCTTCCGCTAAAGTTTCTGTTCTTGTGAAAACCTATACCAAATGTGGCAACATTCCTTCTGCTTCTTTCCCTTCCAACATTGCGGAAGGAACCGCACTTCTTACTTGGAGCGCCGCCGCAGATGGGCATAATAACCCCGTAAGCGGCTATAGGATTGATTATCAAGATAGTGCTGATGGTTCTACCTATTCTGCCGTTAAGAACCTAACTACTGCCGCCGCAACAGCTACCCAATATGCTTGTGCGGTAAATCCTAACCGTGGGCAATACCGCCGTTTTATGATTACCGCAGTAGGAGCAAAAAGCGGTTTTGATGGCAATACAACCACAACCCCGGCAATTAAAACAAATCAACTGCCTGTTGTGCCAATTATTAATGTTCCTGTTTCTGGTAAAACCTGCGTTAGCGATATGGCAATGATTGGAATTACTCTTGCCGCAGAAAAAGACGGGCAAGCCCAAAAGGTTGTTCTTTTATTTGATGGCACGGAACACACACCTTCCAATGTTCTTTCTGCTAATGGGCAAAGCTTTTATTTAGGACTAAGCAACCTAACCGCAGGGGAGCATACGCTAAAGGTAAAAGCCTATGATGGACTTGCCTACAGCGCCTATACTGATGAAATTACCTTCACCTATAGCCCCTGTTCCTTTACTGATTCTTCCCCTACAACCGTAAAAGCAGCCCATATAAACGAACTGCGTTCTTATACTAACACTTTGCGTGATTGGTATGGGAAAGCGATAAAAGAATGGAGCGAAACCATTACCGCAGACAAAACAACCGTTAAGGCTAATCACTGGAAGGAACTGCAAACCGCAATTAATGAGGTTGTGCCGCATACCTTCACAAAGGTAGAGAAGAACGGACAAATCAAAAAGAAGGTTCTAACCGAACTCCGAAACGCAATTAGAGAGGGGTGATTACTTTGATGGACACAGTTCTTACCATTTTATAGAACTTTGGTTTCCCTGTTGCTTGTGTTATTGCTGTTGGCTGGTTTGCCATTGACTTTGTAAAAAGGGTTCAAGACGATAGCAAAACCCGCGAGGAAAAGCTGATGAATATGATAACTGCTTGCGGCAAAAAACTTGAGCAAATCACATTAACCCTTGAGAAACTAAGCGAAAGCATTAAGGATTTGAAACAGTAATAAGAACCTTGACTTCTGCCGCCGCAGGTGCTAAAATAATCGTGTGAGGACAGGCAAAAATGCCTAATCGTGTTTTTCGCCTAAAAAGCACCCACACGAAACCCTTATAAATCAGCAACTACAGAGTTTTGGCAGAATATAACGACTGGAAATCGTGTGTGGGCTAATACCCCACCTAGGGTTCAAATCCCTAACTCTCCGCCACGCCCTGAAAGTCTTGATTGATAAGGCTTTCAGGGCTTTTTTGATGTCTCTGGAAAAATAATCGTGTGTTCCAGAGAAATGCAAAAATCGTGTGCTTCGCTTTTTGGCTGAAATCGTGTTAGAGAATTGCCTTATCCTCCAAAAAATGCTAAAATGGAGGAACAAAGACAATGCGAAAAATGAGGGACAGAATAATGGCAGACGAAAGAAATGCACTTTTGGCAAGTTCTATATCCCCTGTTGTTCAAGCTTATGAAATTACCGCAACCAAAGAAGAAGCAGATAGACTAAGCCGCATTAGGGAACAGATTCAAAAGAACATTGATGCGGGCTTAGTTCAGACGCACGACATATCAAGGGCAGATATATTGTTCTTTACAAAGTTCCATACTCCCTTCTATAAGCTGGCAGAGAACTTCATAGCAGAACAAAAAGGGCGCGGCAACGCGGAACAAACCATTATTCATTATGAACAAAGCATTAGAAAGATGGAAAAGTTCTTCTGCTGGCTTACAGATGAAACAGAAGCCTATGAAAAAATGACGAATCAACAACGTTATGAAAAAGGCTCTTTGGAACCCTATGTTATCTTTGAAGCAAATGGTTTTGAAGCGAATTACCGCGAGTTCTTATTGGAAGAAGAAGGAGTTAGCGAACAAACAGTTGCTACCTACTTCCGCGACTATAAAGCCATAGCCTACTACGCTATGGAAAATGATTTGATTGCTAAGCGGGCAATAAAAGTTAAAACAGTAGAGACAGATATTAAAGAGTGCTATACCGATGAAGAAATAGCGAAACTCCTTCGCCGCCCCAAAGAAGATTGTTCTTTTGCGGAATATCGGAATTGGGTTGTGGTGAATTGGCTGCTGGCTCTTGGAAGCCGCGTTAATACCATCGTCAATATTAAGATTAAGGACATTGACTTTGAGAACGAAACTGTAGCTATTAAGGTTCAGAAGAACAAACGCATTTCCCATTATCCACTTGAGCGCAAGCTGGTAAAGATTTTGCGGGAATATATAGACGAATGGTTAGTTGATGAAGATGGTTCTTATCTTTCGGACTATTTGTTTCCTTCTGCTTTCCTTGATTGCGATAAGCCAATGTCAAGGTGTTCAATGGGTGCCGCGATAGCAGAATATAACCGTAAGCGCGGCGTAAATAAGACTTCTATCCACCTATTTCGTCATACCTTCGCTAAAAGGTGGATTATGAGCGACGGCAACATTTATAAACTCAAAGAAATATTAGGACACAGAACCCTTGATATGGTGACAAAATATGCGAACATTTACGGCACGGAACTACGCCCAGCGATAGAGCAACATTCTGTTCTTGCCCAGCACGAAAAGAAGCAAAACAGAGGTAGGTTAATCAAGAGAAAGAATCACAAATAAGAAATCCCCTTACGGTTTGCGCCGTAAGGGGAATTTTTTTATTCCCTAATTGCTTTGAAAGCATTAGCGAACATTTCTTCTCTTTCTTTCTTCTTCTTGGCTTTAGCTGCTTCTGCCGCTTTCTTTTGAGCTTCAATCTTATTGGGGCTTACATAATCGGTGTATTTTTTGAGATATTCAGCACGGATAGAAACAACAGATTTTGTTGTCCATTGAACGCTTCCGTCCTTGTGTTTGCGCTCTTCCATCTTATTACTTTCATCTTCCAACCAACGCAAGGCTTCAATATTCTTTTTTTCTACTGCGTCATTAATCATATCTTGGAGAGTAATACCACGGATGTTTTCAAAATCCAACGCCATAAGTAAGCCACCTTTCTTTTTTTTGATTGGAATTGTGTAGATAGTATAGCATTTGTGCGGCGGCGTTGTCAATACAGTAGAGCCGCAAGCGAACTAAAATTTTGAAAAAACAAAAATTTGTGCTACACTAAGAAAAAAAGGAGCAATCACAATGAAGCAATATCTTCTTATCCTAAACGAATCAAAGCAGCGCTTTCTTTTCACAAAAGGAATTTATCCTGTTCTTCATAACGACTACTACCGCAACAATTAGGCGTTGCGGCAAGCACTAAAGCAATATAAAATTCTCCACGGCACTTTTTAGCGGTTTTATTGAGTTTCCAAAGAAAAAAACTTTTTGAAACCGAAAACGCCCCTGACGCGGCAACCCCATTTATTTACTTAGTATATGAAGGGGAAAGAAAACAAACTTCCCCATAAGGAGGAAACCGCAGATGGAAAACATAAAGCTACAAGACGAACTAAATAACGCTAAGGCAACAATTAATGTGATGTATGCGGAAATACAAGCTCTTAAAAGAGCAATAGCAGATAAAGAAATTGTTGCGGCGATAGAACAAGAATACGAGTATTAAGTTATTTGCCATAATAAATTCACCTTTTTGTAAGCGGCAGCAGCCATTGCCGCTTACACTTTTATTTTTTTTCATCGGAACTCAAAATTTGAGTTTCCTCTACCAAAATTTGAGTTTGCTCTAACAAGTTTTGGTAATTGATAGCTAAAATTTTGGTACAGTAATAATATATAACAATATCTAATAAAGATATTGACTCCGTCAAAAAAAAGAACAAGAAACAAATAAAAAACTAAATAACGCGACGGCTCCGCTTACGCTCGCCGCCGCTTAGACTAACTAAGATAGGGAAAGAAATTATTGGAATTAAAATTTGAAAAAATAAAAAATTTGTCCTATAATTTCTTTAGAAAGTAAAAAACAACTCCAAAGGAAGCCAACCTTACTTTTCTACCTATTGTATGAAGGGAGAAAGCTCCCGTTATATTATTATTTTTATCTTGGAGGTTTTATCTTATGAAATCAACTTTTGCCAATCAAAACATTTTTGAAATCAACCGCGATATGCCCGCAAAAGGGGCAAAGCGTCCTTACCTTGCTATTTATAATGATAATCTTTTCGGCGCTATGCAGGAATTAAGCGGTGAGGCCGCAATTAAATTGTATATCTATCTCGCCGCAAACCAAAACGGCTTTAATCTAAACTTTTCTCCCAAACACTTTGCTTTAGAGTGCGGTATGAGTGAAAACAGTGCCCGCGCTGCCGCAAAGCAACTTATGGAAAAGAACTACCTTGTTCAGGATGATACAAACCACTACAAGTTTTATGAGGTTCCGAAAAAAAGCATAGAGTTCATCAACCGCAAGGATAATGAACGCAGACTTGCGAAAACAACTGACGGTTTTATTGAAATCACTTATGCCGCCTTTAGAGAAGAAACTAAGGCTTCTGGATGGACAGACAAAGATATTGATGATAATTGGGAAACCTTTGAAGTTGTGGAGGAAAACCAAAAATGAGAGCGAACAGCTTATATAATTCAAGAATTGATGCCGCCGCACAAGAACTACAAAACACAAATGCCTTGAAATTATATTTGTTTGCTCTTGTGAGTAAAAAGCAATCTCTTTGTGATTTAATTTTTCCTATGGAAACCAAAGCGGCTTGCCGCTAAATTGTATTCAAGAAGCAACCAATCTGCTTCTATCAAAAGGTTATATTCGTGAGCAAGAAGAGTTTGTTCTTGTTAAATAAGGAGGAAAAGAATTATGAACTTTGTTAATAAAAATGATGGTGCCGCCGCCCGCGCCGCCGCCGAAAAAAATACCGCATTTACTTACCTAACCGCAACCGTAATACAAAAGAGCAAATACCTTGAGGAAATTTAGAGATACGACTTTTCTACCTATCTGAACCGCCTTGCTGAATTTTACTGCTACCCTATTGATACCTTTATGGAACTTTATAATCAAATGTTTATCTTTTAGGCAGTAGCGTATTTTCCCAAAACCTACGAAATCATAAAGAACACTGATGCCGCCCTATTTCATTGCTTGGATATTATCAAAAACAACTATTCTTGGTTCAGCAAGAGCTTCACTGGCGCAATTTAGGAAGATATTGATAGACTTATTGGCGTTCCCGAAAGCTTTGATGGTTATATGCGGCTTTGGAATAAACTAACGCCGCAACAATAGAACCAAATCAATTCCTTCTACAAAGTCTATATTAAGGGGTAATGCCGCCGTGGAAAACTTTTCTGAATCTCTTTCTTGCGGCAAAATTGGGGAAGAAATGGTTGCCGCCGCCCTTCAAAAGCGCGGCAACATTGTATTAGATGTTTCTTCCTGCCGCGATTACCAAAACAAAGACATAGATTTTCTTGTGTCCAAAAACAAACAAAAAACCACTCTTGAAGTAAAAAACGATAGACGAAGCGAAGAAACAGGCAATGTCTATATTGAAACCTACAACACAAACAACGCCAGCCGCAATAATGCGGGCTGGTTTTTTTATTGTGAAGCTGATTTTCTTGCTTTCGTTCAATAGTGCCGCCGCGTTGCCCACATTGTAAGCCGCCGCGACATTGTGAATCTTTGCGAAAGCAATTAGTTTCCTATTCGCCATATGGGCAACATTTCACAAGGCTATACCATTCCCATTAGCGCCTTGGAGCGTTGTCCTTCCTACTACAAACTTGACTTATAAGGAGAGATTACTATGACAGTATTAAATATGATTGTCGGCGCAATTTGTTTTGTTGCTGTTGCTACTTTTCTTGCCGCGTTATATGTGTGGGTGAAGAAGCAATGATGAAACGAATTTACAGCCTTAATCTTGCCGCATACATTCGTATGGCTACAGGATTAGAACCAGACTTAGAAATTGATTATAAAGACGGCAACGGGCTTGTTCATTGTGTGTTTCCTGAAATTGATGTTGTGAAGTATGCCATAGAGGATTACAAAAACGATGAATCCTTACAGCGTTTTCTTCACTCCTATGCGGAACTAAGGGAACAAATCAAGTTCGCCCGCGAAGAAGGGAGGGAACATTAATGCCGAACGGAAACCAAACAAAAGAAGAACGAATGAACCGCACATTAGAAACTTGGCTTGCTAACCCTCTTTCTTCTTTTGAAGAAATTGCCAAAGCCGCAGGGGTTAGTTATAGAACATTTCAACGCTATAGACAAGACGAAGCCTTTATGGCAGAGTATTCCCGCCGCTGTAAGGCTAAATTCAAAGCTCTTGAAGCCCCTGCAATTAGCCTTTTGCGGGAAGAGATGGACAGCCGCAACTGGAACGCCATTAAGTATGTTCTTGATGGCACAGGCTACAAACCTACAGACAAAGTAGAGGTTCAGCAAACAACCATTACTGTAAGTGTGGAGGACGAAGAAAATGTTGAAGATAAAGAACAATGAAATAACACTTTCTAAAGGTGATGCCGCCGCAATTACATTGGCTCTTTACTCTAACGGTTAGCCCGCAGAACTTTCAAAAGGCAGTAAGTTTGTTTTTTCTCTAAACACTCCCACAAAAATAGAAAAAGAACTTACCTCCACTACCCTAAGTTTTGAAAGCTCCGATACCGCCGCAATCCCAGCGGGCACCTACGAATATGATATTAAGCTTGTCTATGCAAACGGCGAACAAGTTGCCCTTATTTACCCCACCCAATTTGTTCTTAAGGAAGTGGTATAATGGCAGAGAAATTAGAACTATTTCTTTCCGCGCAAGAACCCCTTTCCTTAGAAGCATTTCAAACAACCATTGCTAACGGGAAAGACGGTATTACCTTTGTGCCGCACATTGATAATGAAGGTATTCTAAGCTGGACGAATGACGGCGGTTTATAGAATCCTTCTCCCCTTAAGATTAAGGGCGAAGATGGCGCGCCTGGTAAAGATGGCGCTCCTGGCAAAGATGGAACTAACGGTAAGGATGGCGCGCCCGGCAAAGATGGCAAGCCCTTTACTTATGATGATTTTACCGAAGCCCAGCTTGCCGCGTTAAAGGGCAAGGATGGTAAAGACGGAAAAGATGGAAAAGACGGAACCAATGGAACCAATGGAACCAACGGAAAAGACGGCGTTTCCCCTGTTCGTGGAATAGACTATTGGACTGACGCTGATATAGCAACCATTAAATCATATGTGGATAATGCTATTTTGGGAGGTGCTTGGTAATGTCTCTAAATGAGAAACTTACAGCTTTGGCTACAAGCATACGCACCAAAAGTGGCGTTAGCGGCAGTTTGAGCTTAGACGCAATGAAAACCGCAGTAGATAGTATTACCACTGGCGGCGGCGGTAGTTCCGATGATGAAGAATGGTATCAGGAGCCGCCTAACGATGGAAAGACAAGGCTATATATTGATGTTGCGTAGGAGCATAGAAAGAACATTTCTATACAATGTTTTTTAGTTAATGGAACTGAATCAAATGATATAAACCTTGATTGGGGCGATGGAAGTTCAAGTAGATTAAGCGTATATAGAATCTCTAGGGAACACACCTATCAAAAACTTGGTAAATATATTATTACCGTAAATGCTCCAACAAATAGTGTTTCTTTTGATTCTCTTGGATATTATGAAGAAACAAATTTAACCTTCCGCGAAAAAGTGCGAAAGATATATTTGGGAACGGATATTTCATCTACTCTTTCAACCATTGGCACTGCGCGAGCGCCAGCGTTATTATCTTTCAATATTGGAGGGTGCAGAGCGCCGATAGAAAACTATTTTCTATGTTCATATATTCTGAATCAAGATACTTTGGATTTAAGTCAAAATGATTTTTATACGACTGATTATGGGTATATCTTTTATCAAGGCGTTCCAACTATAAATACTTACAAATTGCCTAAAAACATTGCAACTATAGGAAATTATGGAAGCGTCTATGGCAACTATATTTATTTTCCGTCTGGCTTAACAAGTATTGGACGCTCTCTGAGCGTTGGCAATTATTAGGATAAAATAAAAGAACTACATTTTGCTTCAACAACACCTCCAACGATTCAAGCCGATACATTTGGATATTCCGATTACGCCTATAATTCAACCTGTAAAATAATTGTCCCCGCTGGTTGCGGTGAAGCCTACAAGGCTGCTACAAATTGGGCAAAATATGCAAATTAGATTGTGGAGGAAACAACAGATGCTTAAAACCGAACTTATGAATAACGGAACCCTTCTCCGAACCTATAGCACAGAAGGAAAGTATATCCTACAAAACGAAACAAACACCCGCTATATGGGCGAAGCGATAGATAAGGTGCCTTGTGCTTATACCTATACCGAAACCGAAGAATATGTTGAAGAAGATGCCAACGAACAAGATTATGTTGCCGCCTTACAACAATTTGGGGTGGAATTATGACGAAGCAAGAATTAAATGAAAAGGTTGCCGCCGCAAAAGCAGAAACCAAAGACGCATTAGAACAAGTGTTTTCTGCTCTAAATCCAGGCCAGCAAAAGAAACTTCTAAAAAATGCCGCAATCGCCGCCTTGTTTGAACGCTATGGGGCAAATCAATCTTAAGTTAAGTAGCAGGCTCTTTAATGCCGCCTACTATCCTGATTTGTTTGACTACTCCAATCGCTATTAGGTTTTCTATGGCGGCGCTGGTAGCGGCAAAAGCCATTATGTTTTTTAGAAGGTTCTGATTAAAGCCCTACAGGAGCCGCGCAAGGTTCTTGTGATTCGTAAGGTTGCCCGCACCTTAAAAGACAGTTGCTTTCAAATGGCGATTGATACATTATCTAAGTTCCAGCTTCTTTCTTCCTGTAAGATAAACAACTCTACCTTCACAATAGACATACCCAATGGAAGCACCTTTTTATTTAAGGGCTTGGATGATAGCGAAAAAATCAAATCCATCACTTCCATAACGGATATTGTGATTGAAGAAGCAACTGAAATCACGCAAGACGAATTTACCCAATTAGATTTACGCCTTAGAGCCAGAAAACCCAATTTACAAATTTACCTGATGTTCAACCCCGTTTCAAAAGTAAATTGGTGCTATAAATACTGGTTTGAAAAAGGAACGCCGCCCAAAACCAAAATTATAAAAACCACATATAAAGACAATCGCTTTTTGCCGCCGGATT
>UMAM01014061.1_pt1 | contig 22493 bp, 40 predicted proteins | sample 1963711 | NCBI WGS metagenome assembly UMAM01 (sample SAMEA4835916, study PRJEB28245) | human gut metagenome | biome: gut microbiome; material: fecal sample | place: Denmark | collected 2008
TGACGCAATGAAGCCCACAATGCCGCTCAGAGCCTTTGTGATGGTGCCTGCCGCATTGGTGAAGCTGCCAGCGATACCCGCCAGCTTTGTGCCCACGCCTCCGGAGGCGTTCAGGCCGTCAAGGATCTGGGAAAAGCTCTTGACGGCTGTGCCTGCCTCGGTAGCACCCTCGGCGATGCCGTCGCCAAAAAGCGCCTTGATGGTGTCTTTCGCCGCGCTCAGACCGCCTCCGGAGTAGCTGTCATTTACCGCCGTGAGGGCGTCTGTCAGCCACTTGGAGATGATGTTTCGCTGCTCCTGCGTGACCTCGCCCCACACCAGCTTTGCAAAGTCTGTGGCGAGGCCCGACCAGTTGCCGTTTTTGAGGTCGGAGATCGTGCTTTGCAGCGTCCCCATGATGCCGCTCTTCCATTCACTCTGTGCCTCGCTGAGCTGATTGTCGATGCGTTTCTGCATCTCAGAGACAGACAAAACCACCTTGTCACACGTCTGCGTGGTCGTGGTCGTCACTTTTCCGGCCGCATCGGTCACGTTTTTTGTGATTTTCTTGATGGTCTTTTCTGTGCCGTCCACTACCTCAGTCCACGAGTCCGTGATGGTCTGCACCGTCTCTTTGGTGGTGCCTTTCAGCTCCTTGGTGGTGCCGTCGTAGACGTTGTAGGTGTTGTCAGCGGTCTCGGTCACTCGCTGGATGCTGCCGACGATGTTGCCAGTACCGGCGAGTATCTCCTGCGAGGTCTCCTTGATGGTGTCGGCCAGCTTTTTGGTATCAGCGGCGACGTGCTTTTGGGTTGGAGTTGTGGTTGTGGTTGAGGTTGTGGTGGGCGAAGTGGTAATAGAGCTTTTGCTTCCACCAGAAGGCTTTGCAGGCACCCATCCGTCATTCTCGTCCCACACCATCCCAGCGTGAGATTCATCCCAGTCCTTTTTCCCTTGTTTTGTTGTCTGGTCAGCGTTAAATGCATTCCAGTACACAGCATCCCAGTCGCCACTAAAAAGCGAAATTTCGCCTTTTCTGAAGGAATCAGCAACAGCTTTCAGGCCCACAAGTGAGGACTTTGCCTTGTCGATCACACCGGAAAGTCCGGTTATCTCCCCGATAAGGCCCGTCCATCCGTCGGTTTTGTAGGCTTCCTGCGCGGCCACCGTCATATCATTAAGCTTTGATATGGCCGTACCGACAGCCTCAGACAAATTGCCCGTCATGAGTCCGGCCAGCTGGCTCACATTGTCTTTCAGGGTAGACACACGGCCATTCATGGTCTGGCTCTGGGCATCCATGGCGTTGTAGTAGCGCCCGCCCTCTTCGCTGGCCGCGATAAGGGCCTCAGAAAGCAGGTCGTAGCTGACCGTCATGTTCTGGACATCCTGCACCGATTTGCCGGTGTAGTCCGCCAAAATCTGATAGATGTTGATGCCTGCGTAGGCAAACTGCTTGATGTCTACAGCCGTCGCTTTGCCCACGTTGGCGATTTGTTGAAGGTTGCCCGCCATACGGGACAGCTCCACATTGCCGCCGCCGGTGGCCGAGACAGCATCGCCCAGTGCCATAATGAGCTTACGGGAATACCCGGCATTTTCACCGGCACTGATAAGCAGCTGGTTTGCCTCGGTAAGCGATGCCACATCAAAAGGTGTGCGGGCGGCGTCCTCTTGAATGGCTTTCATGGCCTCGTTCGCGGCCTCTGCGCTGCCCAGCATATTGGTAAAGCCGGTGGTGTATTTCTCGATCTGGGCGTTGTACTCGATGCCTGTCTGGACAAATCCCACAGCAGCATCAAGCGCTTTGCTTGCCAAAGTGGTCAAAACATTGCCCAGAATCTGCCCTTTTGCAATAGAGCCTGCAAGGCTGCTTTCGGTATTTCGGGTCGAGTCGCCGAAGCTGTTCATGTACCCTTCCGCAGTCCTTAGCCCCTGTGCCGTGGTATTGAGTTGGGCCTGAGCTTCTTTCAGCTTCTGGGCAAATTCCTTAGTTTCTTTGGAGGTTTCCCCGGTCTCTTTCCGTGATTTCTGGTAAGCTGCCGTAAGGTGAATGACCTCACTGTACAGCCGGTTATAATCCTTCATCATGGTGGAGACAGCGGCCTTAGTCTGAGACTTCGCCTCTTCCACGCCCTGCCGGTAGGCGCTGTCGTCCAGACCGAGGGTGGCGCTCAATTCAAAGAGCTTCAGGTTTCTTCACCTCCATTCAAGCCATTTTTGATTCTCTGTATCACTTCTTCGGCGCTTTGCTGCGGCTCTAAGGGGCGGGGGTCGATGATTCCCGCCACCCGGTCAGCCCAGCGCTCTTCTACGCCTGCGAAGCCTGCCAGCGTGTCCGTCATGTATGCCCGGTAGCTCAAAGCAATAGCCTCTTGCCGACGGGTGTTCATGATGTGCTGGACGATGTAGGGCTTGCCGACGAGCCGCAGCATATCGAGCCGAATGGACGAAGTCAGGCGTCGATACTCGTCTGGCCCAGCTTCGCCAACGATAACAAAAAATCCAGCACGTCCTTGTCCTCGATGGTGGCAGTGATAACGCGCAGGGTCTTGAACGGCGTCATAGTCTCTGGCTTGCCGTCCTTGTCCACGTCCGGCTCATAGAGCAGCGGAAGCAGCTTGGCGGTAGCCTCAGCGTTCTCAAAGAGCAGGCTTTTTGCCATTGCTTTGAGGTTTTTTCGGCTCTGCTCTTCCCTCTTCTGCTTCTTTTCTTCCTCGGTCTCACTGCCGTTGAAAACCGGCATAACCTTGCGCAGATCCATGACTTTGGTCTTGGTCAGCAGGTCCGACACCGCGTCAGCGATGAGCCAGCAGCGCCGCAGGAACTCGGTCTCGCCCATCTGGTTCAGAGTTTTCATGTTGTAACCTCCTTATGCTGCGGCCTTGGGGCTGTAGTACCACTCCATAGGCACCACGTCACTGCCCAGACGGGGGCAGCCGGTCAGGGTGACTGCAATGTTGCCCTTGCCCTTGTCGGTCGTCTTCAGGGTCAAACCGCCGGTGGAGAGCGCGTTCATCAGCCGGACTGCAACCATACCGCCATCCAGCGTGTCTCCAACCCACCAGATGTCCTTGAAGTCGCCGGTGCTGGCGGTGGGATCCAGCGTCATGCGGGGCGTGACCTTCTTGTCGCTCACATCCGCAGCGCCCAGCGCCAGCTTGATAACGTCAGTTGTGACGTTCAGGGCCGTAAAGGCCAGCGTGCAGTCGTAGTCCTCGATCTGCATCAGCTCTGCGGTGTTCTTCTGGGCGTTGTCCACGTCTTCGCCAAGATCGGTGAAGTTCGCCTTGCAGGTCGCGGTGATGCCGCCGGTCGTGGCAGTAATAATGTCTGCGTCCTGAACTTCGGTCTCGCCGGTTACATCAAACTTGTTGACCACGATGCCTGCGTTGAACTGCATGGATTCGAACGCTTTCTGCGAAATTTTGGAAAATTTTCTTGCCATATTGCTCCTTACTCGCAAAATTGCGTGATTTCAAAATTGAGATATTCGCACAGATACCCTTCAGGCGGGTTGTCGAGGGGCTGTGCCCATGGGGTGCCTTTTTGCAAAAGAATAGCGCCGCCCTCGCAGGAAAGCGTTATGCTGTCCTCGAGGGCCGCGCTGATCGTATCTTCTGTTTGCAGAATGGGGGTTCTGCCGCCCTTGCTGGGGTACCACAGTCGGGCGTGGAAGGATGCCGTTTCGTTCCACCCGCCGGGAATTGTCGGCTGATAGGTCAGATACGGCAGTTCTGCGCCGGGAGGGATATTATCTTCCAGATAGCCGGGGATTCCGAAGCTATTAAAAAAGGCGTTCAGCGCCCGGTTGATGCTCTCAGACGGTCCCATTACGGCAGCACCGCCTTTTTGCACTTCACGGCCCGCAGGCCCATGCCGGATTCTTCCGGAGCGCTGCCCTCATCGGCTGCGCTCGTCACCTGAAAGGTCTGCCCGTCGCTCACCCGCTTGATGTAGTCTGGGAAAGCCAGCGGCACACCGGTGTTGACCAGCAGCGTATAGGTGGACGCTGTAGCCGCCTGCTCTGCGACCTGAGCCTCCACGGTGGTGTCGTGGCGCTCTACGGCCTCAAATTCCGGGCCGTCCTTCCAGCCGGACACAAAGCCGCCGACGCCATCCGGCTCATAGCTGCGGGTCTGAAAACGGTATTTTTTGGTGAAGCTCTGCATCACGGTGGATGCAGCGAACGAATTGACCATGTCACATCTTCCTCCACTGATTGATCTCGGATTTATAGCGGGTCTTTCCGTCTGCGGGCAGGCCGTCCGCACCTGTAGCCATCGTGCCGGACCAGCCGCCAAAGGACTGGGACACATACACGCCGCCGGAAGGCAGCGCCTTGTCGTATGCGTCGATTTTTTCAGCCAGTGCCACAAAATCAGGCGGCACGCGCATAGGCTGCACCGTGCCGTTAAAGGTCTCGGCAGTCAGATCGCCGTCCCCGGCCTTGTGCACGCCGTCATTGAAGATGGATCCGCACACGAGGAAATACTGCCCCGGGGCTACCCCAGCGGGAACGGTGTCCGGCTCAAAGGCAAACTCCCCGGCAATAGGGTCGTCCGCCCGGTCAAAAAAATTGTGCGTGTAAACGCACAGCTCGGGGACGGTCATTGGATGCCTCCTACTCAAAAGGGGCGATTACTCGCCCGGGGTAATAGTCTGGACAGAGATGCCGTCCAGATACTCAGCGAACAGGGTCATGCCCATGACGGCGAAGCTCTCAGAGACCGCGGTGTGGTAGTTGCCCTGAGTGTGGAAGCCGATGAGGTTGCTTGCCTCGCCCGCAGTGGTGTAGACCAGACCGGCCTTGGAAAAGTCGCTGTCGGCGGGGTCAACATAGTACAGGACGATGTTGTCCACCGGGGTTGCGATGACCTTCCCACGCGCGATTTCGCCGCTGGAAAGCAGGAAGATGGTGTTGTAGCCCATGAAGTCCTTGATGTACTGGAATCCGAACTGGTTCTGGACGGTGATGTTGGCCGCGCCCAGATACTCGTACACATCCAGAATGTTGGCGAAGCCCACGACGCCGGTGACGGTGCGGTGCATGTTCTTGAACTTGTCCTCAACGCTGCCCTTGGCCATTGCCAGAGCCATCTGGAAGGTCTTGGTGGTGCCTTTCAGGGTGCCGGTGTTCAGGTACTTATAGAAGCGGTCGGTGACGTTCGCGGTCAGCTGGTACAGGAACTCGTCATCGGTCTTCTGAACTGCGACATCGTAGCCGTACTTCTTGATGGCTTCCAGAGAGACGGCTTTGGCGAACTTTTCGACAGTAATGTCAGCATAGGTCTTTTCCTTGACGGTGAACTTGCTGTAGGGGATCTCCTCGCCCTCAGCAACAGTGCCGCTCTGGAGCGTACCCTCGGCGTACTTGCTCTTGAGGGTAGTGCCGGGCTGCATCCGGATGGGGCGCATGATGCCCATGATGTCGCGCAGATGCTGCCAGTTGCGCTGGAAACGGGTGACGAAGTCGATTTCGCGGGGGTTGACGGTAATGTCGGTAGTTACGATAAGGTTTTCTTTTGCTGCCATGTGTTATTCCTTTCCGCCGCCCGTGAAAAGGTCGGCATTTGCAGCAATCGCGGCCTGGCGTTCGCCAGCGTCCTTGATTGCAAAAATTTGGTCTTTGGTCATTTTGGAGCCGGTGTTGGTGGGCGGGGTGTCCACCTTTGCGCCGGTGGTGGTCGTAGTGCCTACGAAGTCGCTCCAATCAGCTTTCAGGCTGTCGGCGTGCTTCTTGGCGTCCTTGACCTCGCCTTTATCGTCCAGCTCCAGCTTGTCGATGTCCTCGCCGGACAGCCGCACAACGCGGTCTGCGTACTTATCCAGCACCCCGGCGGACTTGAGCAGCTCCCGGAACTTGGCTTCCTTGGCTGCGTGGGTGTTCTTCTTGGTCTGCTGGGCTTTGTAGTCGGTCAGCGCCTGTTCAGCGGCCTGCTTGCCGCCGTTGGCTGCATCACGGTCTTTTTCGGCCTGTGTGCGGGCTGTTTTTTCTGCATCCAGCTGGTCTTTGAGTTCGTCTGTCTCCTTGTGCAGGGCGTCCAGAATGGCCTTGGCCTTGTCATCGTTGGAGGTTTCGGGGTTCTCCAGAATCGTGCGGATGTCAGCTCTTTTGAGTGCCATGTGATAGTCCTTTCCGCCCTTGCTCGGGCTGCCATGCTTGGCAATAAGGTTTATTTGCCGGACGTGCTGCCGGTGTGGTGCCGCCTGTGGGGCTTGAACCCACGGCCCCCGGATTACAAATCCGGCGCTCTGCCAACCTGAGCTAAAACGGCATAAAAAAGCGGCTGACGCCGTGCGCCAACCGCTAGGTATTTAGTTTTAGAGCGAGAATTCACAGTCTGTGTCTGTCGGATAGTCCTGCGCTTCGGCCGGAACATAGACCAAAACAGAAATTTTGGCTCTACCCTCGCCGTATGCGTTATCGCACATCTCCTGAAGTGCTTTGCGTGCCTGAACACCAGCCGCAAACAGCTCTTCGACTTTTGCAGCCTTGGACTTGTTCTTTTCCTTTACCTCAAGCATCTGCTTTTTGATTTCTTCAATTCTTTCGGCAGACTTATGATAAAGTCTTTCTGCGTTTGCCTGCATTTTCACAGCAGCTTCAAGCTGCGCGCTCAAGCTTTCAAGCTCTGTCATCCTTATACCTCCTTGTTTCCTTCTTCCACCGCGATCTCTCGCAGCTCGTCAACGTGTTCTTCCACCGCCGGGCGGAGGAACGGTCGTGGGGCCATGCCCCGGGTAAAGTGCCATTTGCCGTTGAAGTCCTTCCAGACCCACGGCGTTTTGCGTCCGTTGCCTTTCTCGGCAAAGATGCCCGTGCCCAGCTCCACATACACGCTGTAAAAGAGATTTGACCCGATGGTCACGGTCTTTTTTGCGAGGTCGAGGGCATAGGTCAGGCTCTGCTTGAGCGCTCCGCCCACGTAACCCTCAATGCCTGTGCTGTCTTCCGTGCCTGTGGGCACAAGCAGCTGGGCGTAGTCCTGCACCTTCATGCCCCATAGGGTCATCACCCGCTCCGCCCACGAGTCCAGCGCCTCATGCAACTGCGGGGTGTTGTCGGTGAATTTGATGTCGTAGTTAAACTCCATGTTTTACTCCATGTATAACAAAACCCCGCCCCGGTGTGGGGCAGGGTCGGTTATTGGGTTTTACTGATAGGGGTGCGGTAAAACGCCGCCCCCCTTGTGTTTTGCGATGAGGTTTCAGTTACAGGTACAGCAGCCGGAACGTCTCTCGGCCTTTGGGAGTGATAAGCGTCTGCACGCCGCTCCACTGGGTCTTGTCGTTCTTGGCTTCCTTGACCTCGAACAGGCCGCTGTTCTTGTCCTCTCGGGGCAGCAGCTTGCCTTTCTGGTCACGGTAAAGGAATTTCTTTTCCAGCAGCCACGCCACAAAGGCTTTGGGCTTGATGCCAAGCTCCTTGGCCGTCTCCCGGAAATTAGTCAGCAGATTGCGGTCAACCAGTTCGTCGAAGTATTCGGCCTTGGGCTGCATGATCTGCTTCTCCACGGTGAGCTGGCTGTTCTGTGCGGTCAGCTCACAAATGCGGGCTTCCCGGTCTGCAAGGGTCTTGTTTGCCACAAGCAGAGCCTTTGCCATCAGCTCCTCCGGGGTGAGCTGCTCCTGTCCGGCGATGTAACCGCCATTCTTGCGGATGGAGGGCAGCACCTCGGACGTGACCCACTTGCGGAAGCGCTTAAGCTGTTCCTGACGCTTTGCAATATAGCTTTCGTCAACACCTCTTGCCTTTTCAGGTTGCATTGCGAACAGAGTGGAATACAGTCCTGCCTCGCTCACAACAGTCATGTTTTGCATCCCGCCGGGGGTAGCAATTTGCGACACACCCTTCTCTTCTTCATCCAGACGGGCAGAAACACGTCTGTAATTCTGCTCACCAAAAGATTCACACACATCCTTGAGGACGAACCACGGCTCGCCGTTCTGGTCGATGGTGCGAATTTCACCAAACTCGGGGTTGTTGAAAATCTGAATGTTACTCATGCGTTTACCTCTTGTTCTGCAATTTGATAGTTAAGTACTTCGTCAACTTCCTTTTCCAACCCGGTAAGGGATGCGAACAGAGCCGTCAGCATAGAGCTGTACATCGGGGCTTCGTTCCAAATCTGGCTCACAAGCTCGCTGGTGCGCTCCCGCTTGATCATATCGGTCTTGTGCGTTTCATCAAACCAGTTGGCAAAGATGTTCAACAGGTCGTGCATTACTCGGAGTTCGCCAGAAACAGCATCCAGTTCAAGCTCCACCTTCGTGATTTTTGGTGTTTCCATTGCTAAAACCTCACATTTTACTTGACAAATCGCTTATAAAAAAATAAAATGTGAGTAAGAGGAGCTTTTTGTGGATGGCTTTTCTTGTTTACGAGTGGTTAGCTATGGCGAGTAGCTAACCACTCTTTTTTGTACTGTTCAAACTTCTTGCGCTGTTCTTCACGGTTCAGCTTCTTGAAATCCTTGAACTTCATGGGCGTCCTCCTTTCCGCCCCTCTTGCTCACAAAATATATTATACACTAATTCGTGTCGTATGTCAACGCTTATTTTACATTTTATTATGAAAAATGCAAATAGAGATTGACTGAATACACGTTTTAGTTTATACTATAAATGAACGGAGGTGAAAGATATGACACTTACTGTTGCTGAAAAAATCCGCCTGATAATGAAGCGTAAAGGGATGACGATGGGCGAGCTTGCCGAAGCCACTGGGCAAACCCGGCAGAATCTTTCCAACAAGATGGCAAGGGGAAACTTTACCGAAAAGGATATTCAAGAGCTTTCTTTGGCTCTCGGATGCACCGCCGAGATTCTTTTCCGTCTCCCTGATGGCACAACCGTATAACCCCTACACCCTGCCGGGCGGCAGGGCTTTATTTTTATGCTTCATTTTCGCTCCTTCTTTCTCTTGCGCTCTTCCGCCCACCACATTTGCTCTTTTTCTGTGCCGCCCTTGGATTTATACCACTCGGTGTAATCCATGACGGGGGTGGTCTCTTTGGTCACATTGTCCCGCTGCATGGCGTTCTGCCGTGGATACTTGCCCAGCGCAGAGGACAGCACGCAGCGGCAGTGGTAGACCATCTCCGGGGCCGCGCTGGGGTCGCCGGGGCGCTGAATCTCGTAGCCCATGACCTTGAACGGCTCGTCAAGCTCTGCCGTCTGCTGGTCAAGCAAGCGGTGCATTTCACGGGTGCGGTAGTCGTGGGTAGAGTTCCAGCGCTTTTTGACCTCGATGCCCAAAGCCTGGGCGTTGCGCATCTGCTGCAAAGCCCCGGCGTTCTGGGCACTGGTAAGGGCTGTGATGGCGTTGTTCATGGCCCAGTGGATCTCCGTGTCTGCCATGCCATTCACGGCCTGCACGGCGATGTCGTGGACGCTCTTGCCTTGCACGATGCCCTGCATGACGTAGCGATTGAACACCCGGGCGTCATAGGTGCGGTTGCTCTCGCTCTTGATGCGCTTGTTTGGCACCATGCGGGGGTTCTCCTTCAGCAGCAGCTTGACCGCTTCGGTGTTGTACAGGGTCAGCCCGAACGTCACACCTGCGTCCTGCTCCAGCTCGTAGAAAGCCCAGTTTGCGCCAAAGGAAAAGATGTTGTATTGCTCGTCCCGGGCCAGCTTGTAGGCCGTCTCTTGGGCTGTGGTGCAGGTCTGCGTGATGCCGTCCAGCTTGGCGCGCATCAAATCGGACTGAAAGACCTGATTTTGCAGCCAGATGCGGTAATCATCCTCGGTGATCTCGCCTGCATCCAGCTGCGCCCGCTTGCGCTCGTCCAGCGCTTTGTACTTTACCAGAAACTCGGTCAGCTGCTCCTGCATCTCCCGGCGGGCAGTGCCGTACACCCGGAGGATTCGGCGGCGAAGGCGGTTCAACTGGCGGGTAGAGATGCGGTCACGGTCAATCATTTATTTCTTCGCTCTTTTCAAACTGCGGTCGTCCAAACGCATCAATGCCGACCATCCGCACGTTTGGCCTTGTGATATCAATAGTCGTTCCCTGCAGCAGCTCAACAGCGGAAATGAACCGTTGCATAACATTTTTTGCTTCTTCTGAAAGCTCGATTTCGATTTTCCCCTCCATCGGAATTTTAAGATTCGCCATCGTCTTCCTCCTCCTCGTCCACGTTCTCCCGTGTTGCGCTCTCAGCCATCATCGCGGCCTTGGCCTGTTCCTTTTGTTCCGGGGTCAGGTTGGGCAGCAGGTCAATGGCCACGTCCTGCCCGATGATCGGCGCCTCAGAAATCACCGTTGCGACCTGTTCAGCGGTGTTGGTGATCTTGCTGCGGTTGAATGTCGACATAGCGTTGTCAAAGCCAGCCAGTGCGCAGATCTGCCGGATGAACGGCTTGACCTGAGCCTCGAAGTCGTCCGCGTTCTGGTTCAGCGGCTCATAGGCTGCATCCAGATGGTCGTTGGTGCTGTCCACGCTGACACAATGCACGTCCAGCCCGCCGAAGTCCTCATACACCCGTGCGTGGAGCAGCTCCAACAGAGCCTGCCGGGCCGTCACAGGAATCTCGGTGGTGTAGGGGGTGATCTTTCCGCCCTCGCTGGTGTCTGCGCCTGCAATGTGGTACAGATTCAGCTTGACGAGGAACTCCTGTAGCTCGTCATCGGTCATGCCGTTGAAGTTCTCGCACAGCCAGTAGATCTGCGAAAAGTCCTGCAAGTCATTGCAGAAGCCGGACATCACCAGATCGGTGTTGTCAATGTAGGCTTTCAGCCCCACAAGGGTGCTCTGGTGCAGGTCGGAGCCCCACAGCGGCACAATGGGAAGAGCACTGTAGTTTTCGCCCTCTACGCTTTCCAGCCCGCCGCCGGGTGTGGTGACGGTCACGCTCTTGTATGCCTGCTTCGGCGTTGTCTCCTGCATCACATTGCCGATTTTGCTTTCCGTGTACTCAGTGAAGCCGTCCAGCTCGTACAGGATATAGTGCATATCCGTGTCCGGGTTCAGCCGCCAGAAGCGCACACCCGCCTGCAAAAGGCCTGTCTTTTCATCGTACAGGGGCGCGAACTCGGTCAGCTTGAAAACCACCAGATGGTCGTTGTTCCAGAATCCGAAGCTCTCACCGTGGATCAGGGCGAAATATCCGGCCTTCTGGATCTGCTCGTCAAAGTTCTGCCCCAGCCTGTCCTTGTCCACGCCATCGTCCGCAAAGACTACGCCGTTGCCGAGGGAGTAGGTTGCCCGCTGCTTGTTGAGCCGCCGGAAAAGATTGCTCTTGACCATATCGGGGTGTGGGGTGTCCTGCTTGGTGTTTTTGGACAGGCGCTTCAGCATCAAAGCGTAAGCCTGTGCGAAGCGTTCAGCCCCCGGGTTTTTCTGGGCATCGTACAGGTCGGCGTCCAGCGCCATCTTGTACGGCCCGGAAGCGCAGTGCTGCTGCACGAATCGCCGGATGAAATCAGGTTGTTCCCCGGCGGCTTGCGCCTGCTGGAAGGTCTGGAATGTGTATACAGTGCTCAAAATCAATCCCTCAGTTTCACAAGGCGCTTTGTGCGCACGAAATAGCGGATAGCGTCCATGCAGTGGTCGTTGACCTTCAGCACGGTGTCGTCTTTATCTGGATCCCAAGCGTACACGCCGAATTCTTCCAGCGTGTGCTTGCAGTCTTTGTAGATCTTCAGCCGCCCGGTCTGCAGCATGGTCTGCACGTCCAGAATGCCGCTCAGAACGTCGTTGTTTGCGGGGGTCTGCGTGAATCCGTTCTTGCGCAGCTCTGTAATCAGGGGCAGGGCAGAGGGGTCCACAATGATCCTCTCTGGCTTGAGGCCATTCAGCCACGCCTTGAGGTCTGTGACGTACTCGCCCACGGTCTTTTGCCGCTTCTGTTCGCGGCCGCTGTAGTAGTACTCTCGGGTGCCGATCCAGCAGTCCGTATCTGCCTGCTTCTGGAACAGCAGAAAGGTCGTTGCGTTCTGTGTGCCGAAGTCGCAAGCCACATAAGCGCTCTTTGGAGACAGCGCCGGCAGCACATCAACGACGTGCTTCTTGCGGTCAAACATGTCATATACAAGGCCCTCGGCCACTGTCCACAGGCCCAGAATGTAGCGCTGGTAGAAAACGCCGCTGTACTGGCTGCGGTAGCGCTCTTTGATGTCCTCGGCAAGTGACAGGTTATCGTCCATCGTGAAATGGAGATACATCATCTTGCGAGAACGGCACTTGCGCACCCACTCGAGATAAAACCAGTGCTGCGGGCTGCCCGGGTTGCAGTTGAACCAGAATTTTGACCCGGTGACAGAGCAACGGGCTGTGGCCTGATTGACGAAGCTTTGCGGCATCAGGGCCACCTCGTCGAAGAACGCGCCCGCAAGGGTGATGCCCTGGATCAGGTCTTGGCTGCTCTCGTCCTTGCCGCCAAAAAAGTAAAACTCGTTGGCTTTGCCGCCCTTGCTGACGGTCATGCAGTTTTCCGCCCGATGCTCCTTGACGTTGTAGCCACGGGCCGCAAGCTGCTGCTTGAGCGTCCCCATCACGTTGCGCCGGAAACTGGCGATGGTCTTGCCGCACATGGCAAACTGCTGGCCGCTGTAACAGGTCATAGCCCACTGGACAAAAGAAAAGCTCATGGCAAAGGTCTTGCCCGAGCGGATAGCCCCGTCTGCAATGATGCCGTTGTAGCCGCTGTATGCGCTCTGCGGTGTCCACCAGCTCAAGACCTGCTTTTGCCGCTGGCTGAGGGCTTTCCAGCGAAAACCGTTACTTTTCCGCATGGTCGTCCTCTTCCTCCGGCAGCATGTCCACGTCATCCGGCGGGCTGAGGTCTGCGGCAGCGCTCAGAGCCTCAAGCAGGCCATCGTCCGGGGCCTCTATGCCGCTCTGGTCTCCCAGCATAGCAAACTTGTCCACGATGGTGCCGAACGCCGTGGACAGCTGCGGCAGCGTTGCTTCTGCAATTTTGTCTGGGTCTGCCATCGCTTTCAGGTACAGCTCGAGAAGATCCTGCGCTTCCTCGCGCTTGCTGCCCAAGTATGAAAGCATGTCCTGCGTGTTCTGCTCTTTTTTCTTGGCGCACAAATCTGCACATACTGGATTTTCGCTCACAACCTTGCGCACAGTGCTTTCGGCGACGTTGTTCAGCTTGGCAGTTTTGCGGTAATTGTGGAGCTGCACATAGTCCGCAATGATTTTCTTTTTCTGTCGGTCTGTCAGTTTTGCCCCCACAGCCACCACCTCTCTAAACTCGTGCAAAAGAAAAACCGCCCGGAAATCCGAACGGTCAAAATATCGAATGTGCCGCCAGCCGGATTTGAACCGGCACCCACGGAATGGATGTGCGCAGTGGTTGGCTGTGCAGTGATGTTTCCGTGGTATCACCAATGTTGTCCCGCCTTAAATGGGCGGCGCTCTGCCAGTTGAGCTATGACGGCATATAATAAGAGGCTTTGCTTGTCGAGTGCAAGGCCTCTGCATCCAGAACTTTCGCGGCTGGATGCCCCGCTATTGCACTCCCCGCTCTCGTCAGATCATGCAAGCACTCCCGGCAGGACTCGAACCTGCAACATGCGGTTTTGGAGACCGCTGCTCTACCACTTGAGCTACCGGAGCATAAAACGCCGCCCTTGGACTCGAACCAGCCAGCAATATCTCAGCTGACACGCACTCCGTACTGCGCTCAGGCGGCCATATAAAACAGCCCCGGTTCTCCGCCGGGGCTGTTGTTTGACGCACATCCCGTCGGGAAGCCCACCCACACCCTCGGGGATTCAAAGCTTTCTCTCGTGGCACGGGAGGTTAAGCGTGCAGCTTTGTGGGGGATGAGTCCATGCGCCATACGGTGCGATACGGCGGAATCGAACCGTCTCCTGTCTCTTATGAGCGACAGGCTGCCTTTATGTCAGTGTATCGCATAGAAGCAGCCCGCAAAACGGTGAAGGAGAACAGGAAAGCATGAAAACCTGTCACAAGGAAGGGACCGTTCTGGAAGCTGCGTGGCAAGCGGCCACCGCTTAGCGCTGAACCGCTTATTAAAATTTTACATCTAAGCTTGCAGACTTGAAAAGGGCCGCCCCCTGCCAAAATCACGCTGTGTTTTCTTGTGCATGTTGTACACTTTGCACGTCAGAAAACTCTTCCCATATTTCAGCCAGAGCCATGCATCCGCGTTTGATTCGCCGGTAGACCACCTCTGCCCCACATACGCTGACTTCTCTTGCGATTTCCTTGTGAGACTTGCCCATGATATAGTGTTCGCAAATCGCTTCGGCGCATTCCGGCTCGGCTATCAGGCAGTATGCCCGCCGGGTGGCCTCGACACGCAGATTGCACAGGTCCGTCTCCATCCTCTGAAGCTGTCGGCGCTCGGTGTCCAGCTGCTCTACAGCGAAGCCCACCTTGTCCCCATTGCCACCACCCGCAGGCATCCCGCTCAGGCTCTGGGTGCATTTTTCTGCCACGTCCCGGATACGCTGTATTTTTTGCTTCTGGATTTCGATAGCTGCCGCAAGGTCGCGGCACTGCTGGAACCACGTTTTGACGGTGCGGTAGTCCGCGCCGCTGTCAGGCTTTGGTGTGTCGGCGTCAGGTGTCCGCGTGCGAATCATTGGCATGCCTCCTGTAGTAATCCATATCGACAGCTTGCCCGCAGCAGCGGCAATATGCAACCGGTTTGCTTTCGCTGGCGTATCGGTTCGGCGCGTTGCATTCTGGGCAGTTCCACCACCCGAAAGATGCATCGTCCGTGTTCGGCCGCCGAATGCGTTGCTTTTCAAGTGCTGCTTCAATGTCTTTTTTATTCTGGGCAAAGTATGAAACATCGCCCGGCGCAATTTGGAATCGAACACAAATCTGTCTAAAATTACTGTCCCAGGTTTCGATACACAGTTCGGTTAGGACGCCCAAAAGACAAATCATTATGCCGAATCCGCCGACGTAGCAAAGCGTTGCGCCGATGACAAGAAAAATTTGGTTCATTTTTCGTCCTCCATTTCTTCAATCTCAATTTCCACCCTCGGGTTCTTCCGATCAAGCTCCACCCGGCTGCCATCGTGGGCGGCGACGATCTTGCTGTTGTCGTCCTCCAGCACGTGGGCTTTTACCAGAATGTCCGTTGTGGCCTCGATGAGGTTTGCCAGATCGACCCGGCGGGCGGTCTTCATGTAGTAAACGCACTTCACGTTCACGCGGGCAGAAATGGGGCTGCGCGGCCTTTTGATTTGCCGCAGGCAGTCCGTCTCATAATCCACGTAGGCCTTGCTGGGGGCAACGAAGCGCCCGCCTGAGCGGCTTTTGAGGATGCGGGCAGAGTTTTTCTTTGTGCGTGGGTCGCCGTAGAGGGTCAGCTTCATTCGCCGTCCTCCATGTAACACCAGCTTTGCGGAGGGCGTGAAATGTATCTGGACGCGCAGCACTCTTCCTTCATGTTGTCCCATTGCAGGCAAGTGCAACAGTCGCCACCATGCCTGCAAGGCTTCATGCCCCAAAAATCTTTGAGTCTTACGGGTTCATTCCAAATTTTTAACTTGGAAATGTGCCAGCCATATCCCGGGTGAATACCGAGATATTTGGAAAGCTCTGCATCGGTCAGACAAGTGGTAAGCTCTTCTCGCTTGGCATTACGTTCTTCGTCGTTGTTTTCCGGCAGGGTGTAAACCGGCAAATCCAGACTCGAGGCCGTGAAATTGAACCCAACGCAGTCCCTGCCGATTCTGTAGATTTCATCGCAGACAAAAGTGCCGATGAAGCGCTCATCCATCTGCTGCAGACCGGTTTGGGGAAATCTCTGCCACCAATTTCCGGCTCCGGTGCAGTAGATGTACACCTTGAACGGCGTTTCCAGCTTCGGGCGGGTCTTGCGTACCTCCACGGTTTTCATCCCGCTCCAAATCAGCTTGCACCAGTTAGGTTTGATGCTTATCAGAACAGCCTTCATTTTTTCATCACCCCTTCCATTGCCAGCTGCTCGCACTGCTTTTCAGCTTCCCTGCGCTGCTGGTCATACTCAAACAGCATATCTGCGTACTCATTGCCCACCCGGCGGATGGCCGTTTCCAGCATCTCCGTCACAAGGTCGTGGTACTTGTCCGCGCCCTTGCGGCTGTTCTTGGCAGCTTCCCGGGCTTCCCACAGGTCGGTGAGCTTGTCCCGCCTGTCGGCGGTGATCTCGCCATAGCCGTAGGCATCCTGGATCTGCTCCATGCTTTCCCAGCCTTCCAGCTCAGCAAATGGGTCAGCTTCAGCCTTTGCCATGCTGCGGGCTTTGGTCTTTTTCTTGACGTACCGGGTCAGACCGTCCTGCATCACGGCGCGGGCATCGTCCATCGCCTTGCGGACAGCCTTGACCTCCCGCTCCCTTTTGAGCTGGTCGGGCTGGCTTGCCCATTCAGCCATCAGTTCAGATTTGGTTTTTGGTTTCATGTTCTTCCTCCGTTTTGACAGCTTCACGAATGTCCAGCTTGCTAAGAGCCAGATCCGCATACCACAACTGCCAATTTACAAACCAACTCCGGTTTACAATTTTCCCCATAAAGAAGATTCGTTCCTGCTCCATCAGATGATCGAGCGAAACGATATACTGTCCGGGCTTGTACTTCTGCGCCGTCTGAATGTTTTTCATTTTTACCCCCATTGTTCGGACATGGCCTTTGCCACGCCCACCGGACGGCTCCTGAATGTCGCAGGAGTAGGCTTCGTGGCCTTTTGCCCGAAATGCCTTGCATACTTCCTGCGATTCCTCGCAGGCGATAAGCACTTTCATCTGTCCGCTCCTCCGTTCGCTCCCATGTACTTCTTGCGGCCTCGCTCACGGTGGCGGTCCTCGTGGTCGTAGTGGTAGACCTTGCCTGTGTCCAGCATTTCTCGGGTGTAAGCGGCTTCTGCGCCGCGCTGGCGCTTGTACTCGGCGTACTTGGGGCAGGTGTCGTGGCACGCTGGGTGCCGAGTGGGGCAGTCTTTACACGGAGTTATCGTCATTTTTCAGCACCTTCTCCGGCAGCGGCATCCAGCCCACAACCGGCTTATCTATCGGGCATTCCAGTGCATCATCCGGGGTAAAGTGGCGGTATTCCCGCCAGCCTTTCGGGAGTCTATACAAGTCCTCTTCTTCGTCATAAATGCCGTAATCATCGACATCTTCCCACTGCCAGAGGCTTTCGTACTGAGAAACAGTTCCGTCCTCATAAAAGGCCGTTGTAATGCAGTATCCTTTCCCACAGTCAACCAGCACCAGCACTTCGGTTTCGACCTTCGGAGGGTTCTTTTCAGGGTCGCGCCATGTCGGTCGCAAGCTCTCCGGGTCAATGGTGGGCGTATCGTTAATGACATTCAGCACTTGGCGCAGCACCTCGTATATCATCATGTGATACATGCCAACGCTGTGCCTGTGCAGCTCCTGGCATCTGGTTTTCCAGTCTTGGATATGCCTGCAAAGCGCATTTGCGTTAATCAACCTCACTTCATCCATTTTTCAGCACCTCCGTTCTCACTGGCTTGATGTCCCGATACTCGGGGTAATGGTCGCCCGCCAGCTGGCAGGCCCGGAACTCTGCCGCAAACTGGCTCGCGGCGTTGATGCGGTATGTAAGTGCAGCGTTCCCGTGCGGGCCGCTGCACTCTACGATGACTTTGTATCTAGGCATTTCGTCCTCCGTTCTGGTTTTCTTGCCCAAGAAGCATTCTTTCTGCTCTGGACTTGAGCATCCGGGTGCGGGCAGCAAGGCAGCGCTTTACCAGAATCTGCTCGCCCTGGGCCTTTTCGATGGCCTTTTTCCACGCCGGGAGAAGCTGGCTCTGCCAGCTGCACTCCGAAATCACCTCGTGGAATGTCTTATAGGCCATCTCATCCGGCACATCCTTGAGCGATGAGTTCGCCCAGATCTCCGCGATGCTTGCGCGGTTCTCTGCGGTCTGAGACCGTCCAAAATAGGCCTCAGCGTCCGCAAGGAGCTTTGTCATCATCTCCACTGTCACGGTTTCACCCCCTTGAAAATATTTGCGTATGCTTCTGCGGTGCTTTCTGTGGCTTGTTTCCCGCGAGGCTGTTCTTGTCGGCGCTGCTCATTCGCTGCCACGTCCCCCGGGGTTCGTATCCCGTCCCGCTGCCAGCCAGACAGGATGCCGTTGATGTAGTTCCACGAGTGCTTCCCGGCCTCTGCGGCCTTGTCGATCGCCAGCAAAATCATCTCCGTGCTGTACTCCTGCCGCCATTTTTGAAGTTTTTCCAGCGCCGAACGCGGGAAGTCGCCGATAGCCCGCTGGTAATGCTGGACGATTTTTGATAACTCCATATCAACGGCGGCGGTGTTATCGCGCTTTACAACATCTACATCCCCATCTACATCTACATCCCCATCTACATCTACATCTACATCTACAGTTATTTTTGTTATGTCGTCATTAACATTGTTATCGTTTGTTATTTTTGTTATGTCGTCAGGCTTTCCCCAGCGCTTTGCCATGCCGCGTTTTCCGGCATTGCTGCGTTTCTTGCGTGTTTCATCCCATTTTTCAGACGCCCGTTTTACGTCGCTGTACATAAATTTCCAGTTGCCACGCATCCCACGGTCTGAAAATTCGGGTTTTTCTCCAGTTTTGGCATACCGTGCAAGAGCTCGCATCAACTGCCCAACCTCTGCGTCGGAGTATTCTTCCAGCGCGTCGAACCAGCTCAGATACGCCACAAATGACTTTTTATCGTCCTGTGCCACTCAATCACCTCCTTTGCGCGCCCGTATAGCCAGATAGCGCAGCTCTCGGTTTAGAACGGCAAGTCCTCCGAATCGTCGATGACTGAAAAGTCGTCTGCGCTGCCCTGCGAATACTCCGGCACGCTCTGGGGCTTCTGCGGGGCGCTGTGGGCGGCGTTTGCTTCGCGCACATGATTTTCCGTCTGCTGGCCGAAATCGCGCACAGCGGGCTTCTCTGCGCTCTTTCCGCCGCAAAAGCTCACCTGCGACGCAAGAACCTCGGTAGCTGTGCGGTTGTTGCCGTTCTTGTCCTGGTACTGACGGGTCTGCAAGCTGCCTTCGATGGCAATCATGCTGCCCTTCTGGAAATACTTGGAGACGAACTCGGCGGTCTGCCGCCACGCGGTGATGTCGATAAAATCGGCCTTGCGCTCTTCGCCCTGCCGGGTAAAGCTGCGGTCAACCGCAATGCGGAAGCTGCACACGTTGGTGCCGTTCTGGGTGGTCTTGAGCTCCGGGTCGTAGACCAGACGGCCCATCAATGCTACGATGTTAAGCATGAGACATTCCTCCATCTTCTTTCGGCTGTTTCTTTGCGCATTCTACGCAGAGTATACGCCCATATTTTGCCTTGCTTCGTTCCGCTGCCTGCTCAGCAGTCATCTTTTTCCCGTCCTTGGTTTTGATGCCGATGATTTTCTTTCCACAGCAGGCGCACACCGGGGCGGGAATGTCCGGAAGCGGGGTATACTTGGAGGAGTCATCTTTCCAGTACACGTTCGCGCCAATCCCAAGCGCCTTGCAGGCCACGCTCTGGGCATCTGTATACGCCTTTTTGTAAGCGTCATCATCCGTTCGGAGCCCGCCGGATTCCATCGCAATCAGCATAGAGCCTCCCACTCCGGGGATGGGGGCGCTCCACGCTTCCCCATCATCCTGCCTGACGTACAGATTCGTAAAGCACTGCACGACAACTTCGCCCTTTGCTCCGGTCTTTTCCTCGAACACCGGCGGGTCGAACTTCCAGCCCGTACCAGCCGGGCCAAAAAGCTCAGTCAGCTTCTTGATGCGCCACATGGGGTTAATGTCGGTCCTGCCCTTCAGGCGGCCCGCTGCGATAGGCTTCTGGGCGTCTTTGGGGACTTCCCGGCACTGCTCGTAAATGGTCATTTTATCCATGATCGTATGTCACCTCATCCATCCCGTGTGCCCGGCACAGATCTGCCAGCCACCCAAGACCCGAATTGTAGGCCGCCTCAATGTTGCCCATCGCGTCATCTAACCCGCCGGTCTGGGTGGAGCTGATAAGCGGGAAGGCGTTTGACTCATCTGCCAAAGCAACTACGGCTTCCAGTGCTGAAGCGGCTGTGCCGAGGCTGTACTCTGCATCCGAAATGGCTTTTGCATATCCCGTCGGAGACATCCCATAATCTAATCTGCCCGGATAAAAACGGTCTTCCGCGTCGGTCGCAAGCATCATCTGACTTACACTCATCAAGAGGATTGCGCATTTCGTAAGCTCTGCTGCCGCCCGATGCTTGAGCGCAAGATTCCATTCGGGGACGCTGACTGCATACCGCAGAACCGCTTTGCGGCGTTCCTTTTGCTCTAAAGTCATGTATGTCACCTCTGGTGGGCCTTCTGCCGGTGCTCGTCCATAACGACGTACAGACGGTCGGGATTTTCTGCCGCCAGCTGGTCGGCGTACTGGATGCCCGCCAGCGTGTTCGGCATGGGGATTTCGTTGACAAAACGCAAATCCGCGTCAAAAATCTGTACCGTGCTCACCTTTTTCTTCTCCTTCTTCTGGTTGATGTGCCGCAGCCGCTCCGGCTGACGATTATGCCAGCGAATCTCTGCGGCGCGCATATATCTACCGTTCATATTCCTGCTCCCTTTTCATACCGGCCTTTCTTTTTGCAGTAGCGGCGAAGCGGAGGGAGACAGTCAACCTCCGCACGATCAATGCGCTCCTGCTCAAAAATGTACTTGTACGGACGCCTTTTTTCATGGCGTCGGTGTCCAACGGAAGACGCAAAGCTGTTGGCGGTCTTGTATCCAAGCTTTGCAGCGCACATGGAAGACGTTCCCGCTGCCACTATCTCACCGGTCTTGGCGCTGTACACGGTGTACCATGTGATATAGTGGATGTTATCAGCCATGTGCAACGTCCTCCGCATCGTGGAGGGCTGTGAGTAGCCCATCTGCTGCCGCGCTATAGACCTCTGATTTTTCCCGGCAGATGACCCGCAGCCAGATGTCTCCCGTGAGTGCGGACTCCGTTGCAAGTCGCGTGGCTGTTTTCAGGTACTCTTCGGCCTGCTGCCGAACCAACTCGTCCAGCTTCATGCGCCCTTCTCCTCATCCTGCGGATACTCCGAGTTCCGGGCATGGTTGCGGACGATTTTGCCGTAGCCGGTGCGCTTATACCGTTTATTGTCCTCATGCATCCCATAAAGCGACATTGCCAGCCCGGCAGTGGATGCAACAATAATCCAAGGCGCGGCATGCGCAGCCTCGGCGATGTCCCAGCCGCCCCAGCAAGCCAGTGCAACGGCCATCAAAGAGCAGGCCCAGCGCACCACCTGCACCGCGCCGATGATTGCCAGCAAAGCCAGCCCGTCCAGCGCTAAGATGAGCCGAAAATTCATCGGTTTCTTTCTCATTCTCTCGGTTCCTCCTTTGTATAAACCTTTTCGAGATTGTAAAAGTCCTTCACCCACGCCATAAAACCGGCGCGGGAGATGTCCGGGCAGGGTTCTTTTGTTCCTACGGACGGAATCGCCCAGCTGGTAAACAACCCCGCCTGGATCTGTGCTCCCAAGACCTTTTCGGTCTTTGAGATGTTGTTGTCCCGAAGGATCTGGACGCATTCGCCTATCGTAAGACTCGGCTTCTGCATGGCCTGCTCCTTTCTTTCGATTTAGTTTTGCAGTGCTTTTTCACGGCTCGGCCTCCACGAACTCGCCGTTTTTGAGCGTGTACCAGACGTTTTCCTTGACAGAAGCACCGTCTACTTTTTCCATCTTTGCCCACAGCATATTGCCGTCATCGTCGTACTCAGTCAGCGCCAGATAGCAGCCCAGAACGCCCCGTACCTTACTGTGTGCGCCGTTTGCGACGGCGATATTGCCTTTTCCGTCTGCTTTTGCTCTGCAATAAGCCCCAGTAGCTGCCGCCGTGCTGTAATTGCCGCTAGAACCCGCCGTGCTGTAATCGCCGCTGGAAAAGGGCCCTTTGCCCTTCACCCGATTAAAAACGGCGTTCACCGCAGCTTTTACCAGCCCTGCAAAATTCACCTCACCTTTCACCGTCAGCTCAGTGCAGGCTAGCTTACTGTCCCCTATGCTTTTATCCACGTTCCCGCCGCACTCGACCTCAAAAAAGCGCGGGCTGTCCTTCAACGGGTAGTAGTGCAGCACATCCAGCGGGTTCTCGCAGGCGTGCATACCAGCGTGGCAGCAGTCGGCCTCCGGCTCTGTGTAGGTCTTGCCCACGTCATACTGCTTGCCACGGCACATCATGTTTTTGTCCATGGCCTTGTAGGCGATGATTTTTTCACTCATGCTCATAACCTTCCTTTATTGGTGTGTTTCTTCTGTGCAGGCATGGTCAACGCCTCACTTCTTAGAGCTGCCAAAGCTGCCAATGAGCCAGAGCGCGATCCACGTCGCCGTTCCGGCGGCCCAGGTGAACGTCCAGTGCATCAATGCGCAGATGGCCCACACGGCGGCGCAGGTAACGCCCCACGAGATGCCCAGAAGGGCGGCAAACGCGATGATAATCGCCAGTGCTTCACCCATTGTTCCGCGCCTCCTTTGCGGTGCTCTCAGCTGCCTGTGCCGCTGAGTTCGCGCACCAC
>UMAM01026425.1_pt1 | contig 22351 bp, 31 predicted proteins | sample 1963711 | NCBI WGS metagenome assembly UMAM01 (sample SAMEA4835916, study PRJEB28245) | human gut metagenome | biome: gut microbiome; material: fecal sample | place: Denmark | collected 2008
ACATTCCCGTTGACTTGTGTAACACTAACAACAGTTGGAGTATTTGCGCTGAAGCTGTCTACTCCTCGTTTAAAAGAAGGAGCTGTACCAGCAGTTACAGAGCCAGCAGTCTTAACTTTACTTACAGTTCCAGTAGTACTTGTAACATTATGAGTATGAGTAGTACTTGCCGCACTAATCTCAATACCCAATTTCTCCCAAGAACTTGCACTAGCAGTTCCATCAATGGCTTTAACACAAATCCATTCTGAATGTCCAGTAGTTTCAAGCCATACGTCGCCAACTCTTGCCGAAGTTAAAGCCTTAATTTCAGCAGCAGTAGTTTTTGTTCCTTTAAAAGTAAGGAAACTACCAAGCTGTTCAAAAAGAGTATCAGCGTGATTATAAGCTTCCACACCTTTATCATAAGCTTGTTTTACCGCACTTGCAGAACCAACTTTTTCAGTAGAAGTACTTGTTACTGTAGTATTTATATCATCACTATGCAAAGCTGTACTATCTACTAATTGATAAGGGGCAATTACATTAGGAAGTTTAATTTTACTAATATTAGCCATTATTGTCTCCTTTCTAATGTTTTTTAAATTTATCCATCTGTACATCATGGACAAATTAAAAACTCACCTAAATTAATAGATGAGTTTGATTTATACTTTTTTGTATTATATTAAATTTTGTATAATACAAAAAGAGCATATTTATAAAATCTAAAATTAAAAAGGTAAATTTCATAAATACAGCTCTTTTTGTTTTTTATTAAATTGTAATAATAAAAAATTGTTTTTATTCGATAGAAATAATTAACTTAATAATTTAAACAGCCCTGAAGCAATAACGCCCCCAAAAGAACTCCAAACAAGATTTTTCCATTTATCTATTATCTGTATTTTTCTTTGAGATAAACAAAAATCAATCATATCAGGGTCAATTCTACAAAAAGGACACGGGCCCGTATGTATTTCATCTTTTTTATACCATGGCACACCTATCTTAAAACCATATAAAACCTGTTCAAAAGTCATTACCCATTCTTTTGTATAATTATTAATTAGTTCATTCCAAAAATCATTTAATCCTTGAATAGAATAACTTACTTCTTGTTTACCGTTTGGATAAGTAGTTAATATTTTGGGTTCGTTTTCACTTGGTCTTACAATTTTTTGTAATTTTTCGATGCATTTTACCTGAGTTTTTGTAATAATTGTATAATCCATACTATCCTCACCTTTTTATTTTAAAATACCACAATTATTTTAAAATGTCAAGTACGTAATACATTTTTTTAGAAAACCGAGAGAAAGACATTACATCTCTCTCTCGGTATTGTATCATTCTTCAGAATCAGGTTCTTCTAATCCTAAAAGTACCATAATTGCATGACGCAAATATTCGTCTTTTATGTCATATATAGAACCATCTGGAAGCTTTATCTTAGAAATGTCCATAGCTTAATTCCTTAAGCTATTTATAATTGAAATTCCTAATTACTTGCCCTTAGCGACAGGAGAAACCTCGATTTCAACAGGCTTGGCAGTCTTGGTGATAACATCAGTCTCAGGAGTAACAGCAACACTGAAGGCAGCAGTAGCATCAGCCTTATCGTACTTAACACCAGTGACAAGAACATCAACAGACTCAGTACCAGCGAAGCCAAGAGTAGCAGCAGTACCACTGAAGGTAGCGGCATCAATCTCAGGCTTGACATACTCAACCTTATTAACGATAGTGGCGCTATTAGTAGCGGTAAAGGCAACATCCTTGAGAGCGGTATCAGCAGTAGTAGAAACAGAATAACGCTTACCAGTAAACACAGGAGCATTAGCAAGAGCGGCGGCAGAAACTTCGCTTACCTTGCCAGTAGTAGCAGTCTGAAGTTCATTAGCAACGAAATTATCCTCAGCCTTGGAACCACCAAAGAACTTAGCGGTATTAATAACAGTAGCAGAACCACCATCGAAAGTACCAAAGCTAACATTACCAGCGTTAAAAGTACCCTGAGCAGTAACAGCATCGGCAGTACCAGCAGCAGAGAAAATCAAAGTCTCATCATCAGCGCCAGAACCAACGGTAGCAACAATACCCTCAGAAGCAAACTTACCTGTGGTAGCTTCACCCATAGTGGGAGCATTATAAGAAGCGCCGGTCCAAGTAGCAGCCCTACCAGCAGTATAGAAACCTTCTTGGAAGGCGGCTGGAGTGAAAACACCCTCAGTAAAAGAAGCAACCTTACCACCAGTCAAACCAGTAGCGAAAGTCTTATCAGCAGCAGTAAGAGAAATCGCAGGAGCACTAATCTCACCCTCAATTAAAACACCACCTTCAGCAACTTCGCCCAAAGTAGCACTCTTCAGAGCAGAGAAAGAACCACCCTCCTTAGCGGCAATAGTACCAGCAGGAGTAAACTCAGAAGTGCTAAGAACAGCCTCAGTCTTAGTAGCAGAATCCTTCAGGGTAACAGAAATAGAACCGCCAGAAATAGCCTTGCCAGTAATAGAACCAGCAGGGGTATAGTTACCCTTGGTAAGAGTGGCATCAGCAGCCTTAGAAGTAACAGTAGCATTACCAGCAACAGTGACTGGCTTCATAGTGATGCTATCAATGGTCTGAATTGTGGTAGAACCAGAAGCCTTATCAGCGTAAGCCATTGCGCCAAGACCAAGAGCCTTCTGAAGGTCAGCAACAGAAATATTCTTGTCAAGAGCGATACCAGCAATAGTGGTTTCCTTGGAGACATAACCAGTCAGGTCAGTCTTAGTAGAACCAATCTTCTCCCAAGCGTAGGTATAAGCACCCTCTGCACCAGAACGAATTGTAATCCACTCAATATAAGAACCAGCAGAAGCGCCCTCATCAGCAACCATGTAAATCTTATACATAGTATTAGCAGAAGCGGTAACAGAGGGACCATTAGCAGTACCAGCGGGGTCGATTACAACATCGAAGCTGTGAATCTGACCAACCTGAGAAGTAACATAAGACTTAACAGCCTCAGCAGTAGGAAGAGCTTCTCCACCACCAGTAACTTCAGCAGCAACAGCTTTCCAAGCAGCGTCACCGAGAGCGAGAAGAGCATGTTCACCAAGCAGAGTCTCCATATCAGCACGACCTTTAGCATCCTTCAGAAGAACAGTAGTGCCATTGGCAAGCTTGATTTTAGAAATATAAGAATCAGCCATAATAAAATCTCCTTTTCATGTTCAAAGATTTAAAAACAAATTAAATTACTTAATTGTTTATTTATTAATCCCAAGGTAAATCTAATTCCAAACATTCTGTATCAGAATCATTAAGCTTAAGAGCAATGGAATTAACACCCTCGGTAATAATTTTTTGCGAAATTGTACCATCCGAATTATTTCCAGCTCCTTGATACAACTTCATGATACCAGCAATGGTATCCGTAGCTTCAGGAGCTACGCTTCTAAATTCAGTACCAGTCCAAACAAAGATACTGCTATTAGAATTTTTATCAATATATAAATGATTAATTCCCTGTTCTAACTCTTTTGTGTAAGTACTATCAGTATAGAATTTATTATTCAGGAAATAACCGTTCAAAACAACATTGTTGTTATTATCTTGATAGGACAAAGTTTTAAAGTTGTCTACGCCATTACCAACTTTAACTCTTAAACCATACTCTTCAGTATCTACAAGACACACTTCACCATTAGCAGGAATAAAACTATTCTCCACTTTTTGATAATTTATTTCTTTATCCTTACGAAGCTTAATAACAGTATTAACCACTTTTGCCATTGGTAGTCCTCCCTTCCTTGGTCATTAGGCTTCAGGAGCACCGCCACCATCAATAATTAAATCGTCCAACAGAGACACCATATCCTGTTGATAAACTATCTGGCTCATGTCACCATCTTTATTGACAGTGTATGTGTTCCATTTACCATTTTCAAGTACAGATATGGTCTCACCTTCGTAATTACCATATTTAGCAATCCAGTATTGAGCCTCTGCAAAACTCTCAAATTGAGTCTTTTTTACAATACTCTTTAAATTACCTTTTTCATCATAATAGCTCAGTTCAGCATTCTTCGCCTCACTGTTGGTCACAATCAAGCTCTCTTCGGGGATGACTTGCTGTGCAATGCTATTTTCAATTTTTGCCTTGTCTACATACGCTAATTTAAACATTAGTCATCCTCCTTTCTTAAGCTTTCGCACTTACTACATAGTAGCCATCAACATACTTCTGTTCATAGCCTTCCGCAATATACTTCTCAGGCACAACAGCGCTAAACTTACCACCCTTAACAACAACATCAGGCTCTTCGCCACCACCATTGTGCTTAAAGTTAACTTCACCATTACTGTAGAATGTACCACCTTCAATGAGCAACTTGCCAGAATTCATTACATCATTCAACTTACGCATACCAATATTGTAAGTACCATCAGTAACTTTGAAATTACCACCCTTAACAACCATTTCGTAACCATTGTTAAAAATAGTACCATAGAAGTTACCATCGTTAATATAAAGCTTACCATTGTCATCATTCTTAATAACATAGAAAGCGTTAATAAATGTACCACCATTAATGGTCAATTCAGGATATTCTGCCATTTCACCAGCTTTGTAATCCGTATTGTAATCATAATAGCCATTATCAATCATACTCGAAATAACCCGGGGAGCTTGGAAAATACCATCGTTAATTACAATATTACCATGGTTGACCATTGTATAATAAGAATTATTCTTCTCATCAACACTACGAGTATAACTACCATTCTCAATAATCAAATTACCATTGTTGTTAATAGCGGGTTTGCCATGCTTATTACATTCAACACTACCGTTACCAGTAAGAGTCAAAGCACCATTAACACCAACATTAATAGGAGTTTTCTCATTATCAACAATAACTGCATTGTTCATATCAAGAGTAAACTGTTTGTCAGCATTAATAACTTCATCTGCACCAAGGCCACCACTCAACTTAATCGTACCACCATCACTTACAGCCGCAATAGCTTCGCTGGCAGTGTTATACTTTTGTCCATTAACTTCCATAGAAGTATCAGATGTAGTATCACCATAAACCTTAATAACATCAAGGTCAGTCTTCAGAGCGTAATCTTTAGCAAGCTCTGTACCAAGATTTTCAAGCTTAGTATTGGTTTCATTAACCTTAGTCTCAACTTCACCAATTTTAGTTTCAACCTCGTTGAGCTTTTCAGTATTGGCAGTTATCTTTTCATTAACCTTACCAATCTCAACATTTACAAGATTAGTAGTCTCTTCTTTAGTGTAATAATTGCTCAGGTCAACAGCATGGAAAATCTCCCAGCTATCACCATCCCAAATATACATTTTGCTATCTTCAGTTACTTGATAAATGTCACCAGTTTCAGCACTTTCAGGAAGTTCAGCTTTCGTAGCAACAGTGCCAATAAAATGCATAGCACCTTCATTGACACCAACATACTTAAGCTCTCCCCATGTGGAAGTGCCATCACCAATCTTAATCTGACCCTTGTTCTTACCATCAAGAGTTACACAAGGTTCACCAGCTTTAGGAATGTAGGTGTTAGCTACTGCATCCCACTGTGCCTGAAAACCACGACGCAGTTGAATGAGAGTTTGCAGCTTATTAATATCAGCCATTCTTCGTTTTTACACCTCCTTATTCACTTAATTAAAATGTTTTGCAAAAAATTTTAACTTGTTGCGTATTCTGCAACTATCTATTTGAAAAAGACGCTTTAGACCCGTGGGACTCCACCACCATCTACTAAATTGTCTTCCAAATACTTATCCATATTCTTATTTTCCCATACTTCATTCTCTTTATTATACATGAGAATATCTTTATCTTCTACTCCACTTTCAGATATCTTTACGTCTTTTAAATCTTCAAGTTTCATATCTTTCGCAGGAATTTCTTCAATTCCAGCATTTAATACACCATATAATACTCCTCTATTATAATTAGGAGAATCAGGCGTTATCAGTGTCATTCCACTATAATCTCTTCTTACCATCGTAAATAAAACTCTCCTTTCATTTCCTTTAATAAGGAGTATTACCCAATTTCATAAGTCAATATAAACTTACCTTTGCAAACAGTAGTTATATTTCCTTTTATATCACAAAACTATACGTCATACAAATAGTTGCCGTATGTTAAAAATTTCGTATCAATTCCTTCAATTTTAATTCGCAAAACTTTCGTCTTTTCTTCATCTTTTTCATTTTTAGAAATACTTTGAAGCTCAACAAATTCAAAATCTTTTTCGATTAAAGGAGGAGTAGCGTTATTATACAAAGGATGCTTTCTAACTGTAAACCTTGCTTTTTCTCCTTCTCTTGGACTGTATTCCTAATTATCAGGAGTATAAATCTGTAAATCTATTACGCAGTCATCGCCACGAGTTAATGAAATTACCCCGTTATTTATTTTTAACAAAATCCTACTCCTCCTTTCTTGTTATATTAATCGTTAATATCAACCAAACCTTCCACCTCTTCTGTATTTAGTAGAAAGTGGATTTACCTGTCCTAATCCATTGAAAGGATTAGAACTGTTACTCTTGTTCGCACTCTTTTGTTTTGCAAACATTTCTTTAAATTCCGTCTTAGGTTTTTCTTCCAATTCTAACACTTCTTTGGCACGCAACTCCATCAAATGATTACACATCATTGCTACACAGTCAACTCGGTCATCATGCATATTTTTTTGCTTGGCATCAGGAGAAAGTTCAAAAACAATCGTACCATTTGGTCTTTTTTGCTTTTGCATACCAACTAACTCTTCTTTAGTTAAATCAATCTATATCAAAGAGTTCATTTCATCAAACGAAACCTTTTCATATCTTATTGAAGTTGTTCCATCGGAAGCAACCTCTTCAATTTCCATCTCGTTACGAGCATTCAAACTCTTTGGAAACATTACTAATCCTTGGTTAATTGCAGCTTGAGTTCTTTCATAAGCTTGAACTTTATCACGTTTAAAATTGAATAACTGCAATTTTCTTATATTTGCAGGATAATCATCTGCGCGTAATTTCATGTACGGGTCTTCTTCATCTATAAGACCTAAATGACGTTTACCATCAGAACCTACCCAATCATTTAAAAGGAACTGAGAAATATCAAATCCGCCCAATTATAATATTTTCTCTTTTAAAATTTGAGGAATTTTAGTTTTCTTCGTGTAAGGAATTCTTATTAATTCTATCCCTTTTTCCTTACAATATTCATCTTTTATCTTATCACGTCTTTTATTTTCATTAAAATTATATTCTGCTCGTTCTTTTGAGATTCCTCCAAATGTGGCTGGCTTAAAATGCTATTCTCCATCATATTCAATAAGAATATTTTTATCTGGTAAATAAAAATCAAATGGAAGAGCTCTTTTATCTTTGCAGTCATCAAAAGTTTTTTGAAAAACAAAATTAATTTTATTAGTTTCTAACCAGTCTCTAACTATTTTCTCTCCACTTGATGCTGTGCATTGTGGACACCGATTACCTTTGGTTAACAAAGTCGTTCCCAATGCCTCTCCTTCATACCGACATACTTTACATTTATATTTTATTCTATCTCTTAAATTGGTATAAGAAGTACTCAAAATTTCTAAAGATGGAGCTAACTCTTTCATCTTTTCTTTAAACTATTCTAAAGTAAAAGCTCTTTCTTCGTGGAATTTTCTTTCCATGCATTCCAAACAACCTACACCTTTTAATAATCTCTATGGAAAAGCATCCCATTCTCTTCCGTCTATGTTACATTTTACTCTTATTTTATTATTATATCCTGTATATTTACCGATTACTGTTATATCAGAATTTACTTTCTTTAATCTTTCCTCAAATTCTTCTTGGGTTAATAAAACATGACCAATACATTTTCTACAAGAAGTCTTGTTATAAGTGATACTTTTCGGCTCTGTTTCCCATTCGTATCCGCAAACTTTACATTTAAATCCAACTTTTGTATAATTATTAATATATGAACTAGTAACTATTATGTTTGGATTTATATCAAAAATATCTTTCTCAAATTGTTCTTGTGTTTTTCGTCTTGGCATATTTCCTCCCATTATTTATTCATTATATTTCTACAATGTTTAGACCATATCTTCATCCTTTAAACAAGGAGCACACCGCTTCGGATTTCTCCTACTCTCTTTCGAGATGGTCGTTGAGCCTTCCCCATTTTACAAGGGCTTGGTTGCTGATTGCCCAATTTTAATTATTTTTAAACTTTCACACTTATTTTTTCAAATTATGTTGTAGTTAATTAAACTCTAAGGGCTTCCCAGCAGTTCAATGTGTTTTTTACTATATATTGCTATATAGGGTAGCTACGAATTTAACCACCAGCACCAGCGTCAATCGAAAGAAGTTCAATATTATCATAATCTAAAGCACCTTTATTGTAATTGATAAGCATATCTTTAACCATTTCGATTTGTTGCGGTTTTTGAATTATTGCTTTATCGCCATTTGGTAAAAGTTCAATTAAATTTTCACAATTGACTATTTTTAACATTAAACCTTTTTCTTTATCTCTAAAAATTTCTCCTGCTAAAACAATAGAATTATCTAGTTTCGAAGCTGGGTCAAACGCTAACAGATATTTTTTAGTTCCGTCATTTTCATATACTGGATAGTATGCAAAACTGTTTCGTAAAATCGTCGAGCGTTTTACAAAAACATCTTCACCACCGTCCCTGTCGAACCTATTGTGATATTCGCGTTCTGCTTTGTATGGATTAGTAGCAAATGCGTTATCAACTTCATCCTAAGTAATCAGTGGTTTCATGGGCTTACCATTCATAAAAGGATGCAATGAAAACTCACAACTAATATCACACACAAAATAATTTGGGTCTCCTAATAACATTTTTTCAAATGCCATCTTATATTGGTCAAAAAGTTCGCTGTCGATACCTTCGGCAGAACTTAATAATAACTTTTTGTTCGGTAGCTGTCTTGGATATATATCCGTATTAATACCATCACCAGTAATAAAGTTTGTATCCTGTGCAGTAAAAGGACGAGACAGGGCAAAGAATGTCCTGTCGATTTTCAATTATTATTACTCATTATATTTCTATAATGTTTAGACTATATCTTCACTCTTAAAGAGTGCTCCCCGCTTCGAAGGATATTAATCCCCCTACTCTCTTTCGAGATAGTCGTTGAGCTTTCTTCCATATTGGAAGCTTAGTTGCTGATTATCCAATCTTTATAATTTTTAAACATTCACGCTTATTTTTGCAAATTACGTTGTAGTTTACAAAGCTCTAAGGACGTTCCAGCAGTTCAAGGAGTAAGGGCAAAATCATTTCACCCGCTTCATCGTAGACTGAGAAATTTGCGATTTGTTATCGTGAAGCTTTTTATCTTCACTTCTTATAATTTCTTATAAGCCCAGCATAAATTTTCACGCATTTGGCTTGCGTGGAGGACACTCGTGGCGAGATTATATTTGTTCACTCACTATGCGTTACATTATTTATTAGCCTTTCGCAATCTAATAAATTAACTCGGTATTATCTTATTTAATAACTTAGACTCCACCGATTTTGCCCTCTAATTATTTCAAAATGTCATTGTTTTATTTCTTTATTTGAGGAGAATAGCCTTTAGCCAAATATTCTCAAAATAAAACTTGGCTTCATTTTGAAACGGCAGTTTTCCTACCTGATACCTACGATGTTCTTTATTACACTATTTAACGTATTAATTGTACTACCATTATACAAGCTAACTGTATATCCACTCTTAGGGTGAGTAAACGGGTCTGCCTAAGTATTTGCTCTAACACATTCATCCAAGAACACGGAAGATGTTCCTAACAAAGAAGCAATATTACCCTTAGCCATATCTTCCATCTTCTAAAATGTTTCTTGAGACTGACCTCCACTTGGAGCCATAATATATGTATTAGTATTTGGTAACAAAAGTGCTCTTGCCATCATAAAAGGTGCAGCTAAAAACGACTTACCACTGTTACGACCCATAAGCCACACACAGTTTGCAGGACACCAACTACTTAGCAAAACATATTTTTGCATATCAGTTAACTATATTTTAAAAAAATCTTCAATAAATCTTGTTGGGTTTGCTCTTCCCCACTAAATTATCTTAGTATATTTTTCAAAAATTTCTTTTCTTTTTGGAAGCAGTTCATAACTAAAATCATTAAAAATAACATTAATCATTAATAACCACCCCAACTATCGCCATCATCACCATTTTCTTTGTCGTATTGACGTTTTTCTTCTTCCAATTTTTTCTCCGCTAATTCACGTTTAGCCAATCTTAAATTTTCAGTGAGCGTGGCGTTTTCTCTCTACAACGAAAGCAATTTTTTAAGCTAATCTTGACAAGTTTTGTACACTTCCGCTTCACTCATACTAAGTTGATTGAAAATAGCTGCAAAACTTGCATCAGCAGCTTGATTAATACTCTTGCTAGTCTCAACATCATACATATTAAGAATAGCATTTTCATACTTCATCTCATTCATCTTAGCCATAATACCAGAGAATGTGTTTTCACCTTTGGCTTTACTAATAGCGTAACGTTCGCCAAAGCCATTATCTCTACTAAAGCTTGTAATTGTTTCGAGCTCTTTTTTCTTTAATTCAGATAACGCTTTTAATTCTGAAACAGGAGCATCTTCATCACTTTTCTTTCTATATTTTTCATTTAATTCACGAATATTTTTAAAAGAAAGGACAATCTAAATAGCAGCTTGGACTTTAAGTCCATCAAGCTCCATACCCTATTCCATCATACCAAGTAAATCTTTATAAAGAATTTTTCTATCTTTTTCAATTTCAAAATAAAACGGGTCATAACCAACCATCTTGATAACTTGTCTTTTTGCTTCGAGGTCAGCTTTACTCCATTCTTCTTCTAAATCTTCAGGCACATTGCCTGTATTGCTGTTAATTATTTTATCAGCCTTTGAATCTCCTTTATTTTGATTCACATCAACATCAGGCGATTCCAAAAAAACTTTTCCTTTTAAAGTAGCACTGCGAGAAATAACACTCATATATTCTTCAACTATATGGGTTTTTCTATCTTTCTCCTCCATCGTTTTTTTAGCTTTAAAATAACTAACATCGTCATAATATATATTAAGATAACTACAAAACCATTTCATTGCTTTTTCGCCATCTTTGTCTGCTTTTTCATAAAACAAATATTCGTATAAATTTTTACAACAATCCATACAAATATGTGTGTGCATTTTTCCATTAGGTTCTATTCTACCCAAATTCCCTTCGTTGTATGCAAGGAAATATTTATCTTGTGGCAATGCTTTTCCACAACATGAACATACATATTTATCATATAATGGAACAAACCTATTAAAATATTTTGTCCAATTCTAATAAAGCTTTTGTAAGTATTCGGGTATCTTAGGCTTACTCTTTTTCTTTTCTGTTTTTTTAGTAAGATGGGTGCTTAATTGCTCTTTAGCTGAATCGTTAGAAGTATCTATTTCATCATTTATAATTTTATCACAATCATCAATAACTTCTTGATAAGCTTCCTCATATTCCAAGTATTTCTTATAATCAAGCTATCTTACACTTCCATCTTCTTCTTTATAAAAATTAATAGGGTCAAAAAAACTATTATAATCAACAGAATCTACAAGATTTGGTGTACCAAAGTCCCCAACAATTTCTTTTAGAGCCTGTTTATGCTCATCTTTTAAAGAATATTTCCAAGATTCTCCAAATTCCTCTTTTTTTCTTTGTGTCTCCATTTTCTTTTGAATGGCATCTAATCTTTTCTATTCTTTAGCAATGGCAGCTTTGGCCCTATTGTTTGTTAATTTAGCCATTTAACACACCTTCTAAACCTTTTAATTCCAAAAAATTAATTAATCTACAATTTGAAACCAGAAGTCTCCTGCTTTCTAATCAACTGGTTGTTCTTTACTGATAGCGATATCAGGTAAATTATCCACTGTTTCCGCAATATTCTTATTATTTTCATTAATATTATTACGGAAAGTGTTGGCTAATCCAACTGTCACTTCCTTGATTAGAGTTTTAAGAGACTTTCTGCGAGCAGGTCCAGCCATAAAATTCACCATCCTTCTCTTAATAATTAATTACTTCTTAGGTTTTCCCTAAAGCAATAACAACCAAACATCTCTATTAATTACACCGTTCTATCTCAAACCATACATCTTTTGGTATTGTTTTACTACATTTTCCAGCTATTCATCGAAAATTGTGTCTGTCCCCGCATTAAACCCTAAACTATTAAAAAGAATCTTAGCCATCTTAACAGCTTCGTTATTATTGTCTATGTTTAAATAAGGTACTTGACCAGCCATAGTTCTAATATTGGTTTTATCAACTGGAGCTTTATAACCGATTGCAGCTTTAGCATAATTTGGTAAACCAAAACCTCTAATATATTTACCATCAATTTGCATTGTGCGACTCTTAACTTCATTGGAATAATTTCCTTCTAAAACTTTAAAGGTGTTTCCACTTACATCACAAACCATGCCAACATGGTCAGCTTCTCCAGTACATTCTCCAACTCCGTTATCTTGCCAATCGTAAAAACACAAATCTCCAATTTGAGGTTTATAACCATCTCTTTCTTCCCATCTTCCATTCTTCTGGTAAAGAGCTATCATCCTGTTACAACTGCATTCAGGATAAATATAGTCTGTCAAATTTAATCTCTTTCCAAGAGCAGAAACGGTAGCTGCACACCAAGGTTCTGTATACAGCATCATATGATTCGCTGGTAATGGAGTTATCTTATTATAAATATCAATAATCCATTTATGTTTACCATTAGCTACGCTAAAACCAACCCAACGATAAAACCATTCAACCGTCGTTTTTCTCAACTGCTATTCCGTCATCGTTAATTTCTCCTTGCCAAACTTCGTTTCTTTTGTTTTTAAGTTCAGCTTGTCGTTTCATCCACTCTTTGTGCTCTTTTGCATGTTGCAAACGAGCAGCTTGCCTTTCCTTGACTTTTTCAGGGTCGGCTAAATATGGTTTCCAGTTTTTTTGAAAATCTTCATGAGTTTGCCACCATTCAGCTTTCATGTCTTCTAAAATATCTTCAAATGGTCGCTCAATCAAATCTTCCTCGGCAACTCCATTTTCTCTTTGTTTTTCTAGGTCCATTTGCCTCATTAAAGCATGACGAGCTTCTTGATGTTTAATCCTTTTTCTTTCGTTGCTCGCCTCTCTTGCTTTTTGATGAGGAGACTGAGGGCCTTTTTTTTCTTCATCCGCTTTTTTGCACAACTCTTGGATTTTTTCTTCAGGCAAACCTTCGTATTCTGGAATTTCAGGGTCTCCAACATCTTGTCTATACTTCCTAGCTAACGAAGTATATCTATTTTCAGGCCAAGCAAAGAATTCGTTTGCATAAACTCTATCACAGTTTTTAGCCTCTCTACTAAACTTAATCATTGGATATCCTAAAAATGCAGAAGACCAAGCTTTTTGTTTTCTAATTTCAGGAAGCATTGAAACATATCCTGTAATTTTATGAGATGGTTTGGTAATCCCATAAATAGAGCCAAACACAAAATCAAGCTAATCTTCCATTGCAATGGTATCAAGAATTTTGTATTCTAAAGATTCAATTACATTAGAAACAGTTTCTTTATCGTACCCTGTTTCTTCCATAATTGCTTTAATCAATCTAAATCTTGTCATTGTATCACCTATATAAAAAGCCCCAAGCCACCATAAGATGACTTGGAGCTATTTTTTAGTTTATACAGATTTCTTTATCCGAAAGAAACCTACTTTGTAAATTATTTTTTCTATTAGGCCTTTGCTACAGAACTAAACTTTGCGTAAGGAACACCATCACGAGCCTCAATTGTGATAGCTTCACCCGTTGCAGGATTGTGACCCTTACGAGCATCACGATGCTTACCACCAATCGTAACTACAGAACCAACCTTGACGGAATCGTTCTTGGCAATAACATCGAGGAGAACCTCACTCATGCCCTTAATGACAGCCTCAATGTCCTTCTTGGAAACATCTGCGCAAGCCTCAGTGTCCTTAATAGCAGCAATAAATTCATTCTTAACCATAATATTAAATACTCCTTTAAATCTTTTAAATTTTATTTTTTAAAATTACCTTTTAAAACCTTTATTTATCAAGGTTTTCCCTTGACTCGCTTTATATATAACACAATTTTATATCTTTGTCAAGAGTTTTTTGAAAAATTTTTTCGAAAATTTTAGAAATAGTTTCTATCAATCTTCAGTATGAGCTTCAACAACCTTGTGTGGCTTATACCCACCCTTAGACTTGTTGTTACTCCAAATACCGAGCTCAAGCATAATCTTAGAAATCTTCTTGCAACGATAAACGCCGTATGAATCTTGGAAGCAAATAGCGTTGACTTTATATTCGCCCCAGCGCTGAGTATTCGCATCATTCAAAATCTTCTTTTCAACAAGCTTGTTATACTGATTAACGCTAATTCTCTGAAGATTCAAATCATCATACTTACCCAAGAACAGCATAATTTCAGGTTCTTCAGCAACATAAATTGTCTTATCACGACCTACATGTTCTCTATTAGTAACAGTATAATTTGCATCCTGTGGATTCAAACCAACCTGTCTATTCTTAAGAAGACCAACTCTCTCTAATTCTTTACGCTCGTATTTAGAAACCTTAATCATAAATTAATCAATCCTTTTTATTTTTAAATTTGGAAGGAGCGTTTCTATTCTTCCTTCCACCTACGCAGACATTATTTTTTTAAAAAGTTGCCGTTTTTGCCTTATTTTATACAGAAAAAACTGATGTCTCTGAAAACGGGAGGGTAAATCAGTTTTCATTTTTTTTAGCATAGCGCTCCTAAGCTTTAGCGTGTAGCTTCGCTCTACACTCCCAACAATAATGCCGTTTTGAAGAATATTTGGATACTAAATCAATTTCTTTACCACAACCATCGCAAGTAGTTGTTATTTTTGTAGATTTAATATCAAAAGTTATTCCGTCAATCATTGCTTTTGCACATTCTTTGCAATACTTTCTCTTGTTTTCATTTTTGCCATTCCCGTAATGTGGCAATATTTTCCGACATTTTTGACACCTAAAAGTTCCGAATTTCCTCATTTCGAGCCATTTTCCGCACAAATAGAGGTCATTCCGACCCAATAAAATTACCTTTTCATCTTTCTCCGCTTCTTTGAAATCTTCTTTGTCCATAAATATAGGAGTTACTCCAAGTCCATGATTTATATCTATGAATCCTAAATCAAATAATACGTTTCTTTCTTTTGTGAGAGAAAAACTTGGCTTTAAATCAGCGTCATTTCTTAACTTTTTATTATATTTCTCAAGATAATGTATATTAGGTCTACTTAAATAGTTTTCCTAAATTTTTGTCCATACATATAAAGTAAATAAATATTTAGCTCGTGCCATTGTAATTGGATGATTCTTTACACTAACATTTTTACGCCTTAATTTAATATCTTTTACTTCTTCGTCTGTTATATAATATGTATCAAGATTTAAAAACCAGTTTAGCACCGCTTCGGGAATTTTTATTTCTTTTATTTTTCTAAGCTAAGATGATTCTTTTGGATTATCAGGGTCAACTTTCCAATTCTTCCAAGTTGTATCTACCAACTTATTAACTCTATTAAAAGTTACATTAGGGTCATAAGTTGGTACATACTTCTTGCACTTTTCTTTAATTGTTTCTTTTACCCATGCTTTATTCCAAGAGGGCTAATTTCCAAGCGCATATTCTGTCTTAAAATATTTTACCAATAAAGCAGCATCTCTCTACCACTTTTGAGAAAAACCATTCTAAAGAACTTCTTGAATATAACCCTCTTCATCATAAATGTCAATCATAAAAAGATTCCTCCTTTATACCTTTTTCCTCTTCTTCAATTTCCTCTTCGTGACTTACAAGTACTCTCTCAATAGAATACTTTTCATACAAAAACTCTAAAGAACCATTAGGATTCTTTTTAGGAAAATAATAAACAGAGGTCTTTTTTCTTATATTTTCATATATTTGCCTTCCAACTAAAGCCCAAAGAATATTCTTGTTATAAGACTGTTTATCAACATAAAATAAATATATTAAATGATTTGCTAATTGTTCTTCATTAGAACAAATATTAGTTAATAAATCTTGTCTTAAAATATTATATTCTAAATCTCTATCAAGAACCTTACTTGGATTTACTGTCTTACTTGCAAATGCTCCGTCAAGAGCTTTTTCTGTTCTTTTAGCTGCCCATTCCTTAATTCTGCTTGATACTAAATCGTTAATTTGTTCATATATCTTTTTGTTAATTACAAAACCATCAGACATTAAAATATGATAATCAAAGTTTTGAGAAGAACGGACTTTTTCTCTAATATGAAAATCAACATTTTCAATATATTTACAAATTTGATTCATCACACAATCAGAATCAACCACAGGAAGAAAATGTTTATAACATCTAATAAATTCTTTTTGACTTTCATTTAATAAATTCTCATCTTTAGCCAACAACTCTTTTAAAGAGCAAGCAAATCTAAGCTGACAATCTTGGTCATTTTTCTTAACAAATTCATTATATTCTTTACTTAAAGTATTATATTTGTATCTGAAAAAATAAGGCTTTTTATCAGCTAAGAGAGAATTAAGAAATTCTTTTCTTTTAATTTCTTCTGGAGAATCTTCTGGATTTATATGTTGATATTGTTTCCAAATTGTTGCTTCTGCTTTAACATTTTCACCAATCTTAGTTTTATCTATCTGTCTCGACTGAGCCGCACAACACGACCTAACTCTGTCTTGCAACAATTTTTCTTCTTTACTACCTTTTTCAAACAAAGGTAACATACTAACAAATGTAGAACAAATATTAGTAATTTGACCAATTCTTGTACCAAAACTGAATGTATCAGTATTATACAAATCCAAATCAGTCATTTCTCTCGCTGGCTTTTTATGAGGCTTTTTAGCGTTGTAAGTTACTACTCTTTGGTCAGGATAAACACCATTAATAAAATTTGGATTATCACAGGTAAATATAATGTCATAATCATAGTCACTTCCTGCCCAATGCATTGTATGTGCATCATGACAATTAACAATTACTCCACTATAACTATACTTATACCACTTTTTCATTTCTTCTGTATTCTTTAACTCAACAGGGTAATGTTCACTAAAATGAGTAAGAGGACTACGCATAGTATCCACTTTTGTAACATTTCTCTTATTCCAAAATTGTGAATACATTTCTCCAGCGTTTAACAAGCCAGTTACTTTTTGACCAGTAGCAGCTTGCATAAAAGCGTATCCATCAACTACAATACATTGAAAATTACCATGAACCATAATTTTTCCAAGACAGGCAAGTTCAATTTTTCTAATAATAAAATCTCTTACTTTTTCTTTAGAATATTTATCATATAACAAAGAATTATTTAAAACAAGAGACTTTAACCAATAATTGTCACTTGATTTCATATAATTTTCAATATTATCTTGAGTCAAATTTTCGCCAAGAAGAAATAATAAAGTGTAATAAATATTATCGTAACTTACACCTTGAATATAATCAACTGTTGGTTTACAAACATCTTTTACCATTTCTGGCGTAAGATTTAAAGTTTGCAAAAATTGATAATTTGCTGTATTTACTTCTTTGTCCTGTTTAGGAGCATATTTGGTTACTCCCCAAATGATACCATTCTTTTGACAGTTTTCTTCAAAACTTTCTTGAGAATCCCAAGCACTCCAAAGTTTTGCCATACCTTCTGTAAGAATAACATCAATATTTCTTACATCTACATAGTTGCCATAAACATCTTTAATTAAATAATTCTCGTTGTTAAGTTCTTTGCACCAATCAACAAAATCAAATTCATTTACAGCACCTTTTGTGAAAGCACAGCGAATACAAAATTGACAAGGAGTATAATCTTCTCCAAGGTCTTTCCCCCATTGTTCAGCCATGTGAGGACTAATTAAACCAGAACCATCGACCATATTAAATTCAATGTCTACTGTTCTTTCTTCGACAATATCATCTTGGTCTTCTGGCTGTTCAATCACAAAATCAACATCAACAGGTCTTACTTCTGAATAATCTGGAATTATACAAAATCTTGGCTTAGTAACTTCTTTTATTGCACTCGAATATAAACCAAAATATGCATTATACTTACTAGGGGCGATTTTGTAATCATCCATATTACGTCCATTATCAAGCCTTCTCTTTAATTCTGGCAAAATAGTTTCTTCACAAAAAACTACTGTACTTACTCGTGCTTGAGATGCTGAACAAGATAAACGTTTGTAATGATACGTTACTTTCTCATAACCAACAACTATATCTTCGTTTAAACCATCTTTATTTTTAACAGTTTTAATAATAGGCTCTCCACAATCAATAGTAAAAGAAAAACCATTTTCATAGATATCTCGATAAGATTTGACATTTTCCATGCTTACAGTAATATACTGTGGTATAAACATCATGTTATAGATTTTTCTTTGTAACTCTTTAATTCTATCCCTATTATTCTTACTGTTTTTTCCTTTTTTTAATTTATCTCTTTCAGAGTACCATTCTTCAAGCTGGACTCTATCAATCTTCTAACCAGTTATGTCACGAATACTCTTTAGCATTTGACTATCTGCTAAAGAAACAATTAGATTGCTCTTTAAACAATCTTGAAAACTAATGTCTAAATTATAGCCGTTTTCTTTGATTAATGCACTATTAAGCTTAACGGTGTAAAATAAACGCACTTAGTTACCTTCCTTCGCTGGAATTTTAAATAATTTGACCAACCTCGGTAATCATATCCATAATATCAAAACCATTAAGGTCAATATCTTCAGTATCTAATTTTGTTATAAATTCTAAAATTTCAAAAACTTGTGAAATATTATCTACAATATATAAATTTTCAAGATTTTCTGTCTCAACTTTAGGTCGATTAAATCTTGTCTCTTTACCATTCCTTACAAGAATCTTTAAATCTGCATCAGTTCTATTAAGGAAACTATAATTATCATCAATTTGAATCCGTCCTAACATATGAACATCTTCTTTCTTCTCTCCATGACCTAATCCAAAATACCGCCATTTCGATTCATTACGTTTAAAAAACGGAATCTTATTTAAATAATCAAGTTTCTTCTGTAGTGATTCTTTTGAACCTTTGGTAAGTAATATCCAATTATATTGTTGCCAAATTCCTTGTTCATCTTCTTCGGAATCTTCTAAAGCTTTCATTAATATTTCATTAGGCTTTACTGATGACCAAAATTCTTCTGATTCATAAATTTCACTAACTTGTTCTTTAGTTAAATTTCTATAAATACTTTTGTATCCCCAGTCAACCAAATCATCTAAAGTCTTATTTAAACTATAACGCTAATTTAAAATAGCTACTACTGCTGCTGAACTATCTAACAAAATATCATCTACATCTAAAAAAATTGTCCTCTTATTAATGTCTATATCTATATTTTTTACAATCTCCATCAGTTGCTTTAATGTATTCATCTATGCTTTTGCATTGCTCTTTTGCTTAAGAATTATACATTGTTGTACCTCTCTTTCTATATTTTTTATTAGACGAATTCACAATTCTCATTGGTATTCATCCGCTTTTCTTTCATGTCTGAATTGTAACACATGTTTCTATTTCTGTCAACTATTTATGAAAAATTTTTAATCGCGTTCATAAACCCTTTGACTTTTCTATGTTTTGTATGTTATACTTCCATCAGGAAAGATGGCCAAAATTAAAAATGTCAATTCTACTCATACAAAATTTTACGCATCTTACGGAAATGTTAAAACTACTCATACATTTCTTGACGATTATAAAATGCTTCAGAATATAGAGAATTTAAGGGAAAAATTACCGTCCTTTAGGGGGTACTCTAATATAGACTCTATATATAACAAAGAAAGACAATATGCCTGCGCCTTTATCAAGGCTTGGCATTCAATGCATTTTAGTCTTTATTTTTCCTATATTTAAAAGACTTTTTGTAAAAAATTAAAGAAATACTTATTAAAAAGACTTGACAAAGAAAAATAATTATGGTATTCTTCTTTTGAAATAAAATAAGAAAGTAGGAGTATATTTTTGAGTAAATATGATTCTTTGTTTGTAAAGATTCCTAATGGAGTAATAGAACTTTCTAACAGAGTAAATTCATATACTTCTTTAACATATTTATTCTTAGCTATTAATAGAAATATGCTTGGAAAAGTAAATAGCAGTATTTTATTTTTAGAAGAATGTTATGTAGATGATAGTATGGAAAATCAAAAAACTAAAGCTTCTAAAATTAGTAAAATTTTATCATCTTTATATCTTTTATCAAATACTATTGTTAATAGAGAAAAAGAAATTATCTCTGAGTCAGTTATTGATATTCCTAAATATGGAGATTATTTTAATTGCTGTGAATTTGATATAAATACTTGTGAAAAAGATATTGAATTACAAAAAGAAAAACTTTTAGCACAATATCAAAGATTTCCTCAATATATGTTATCTATTGAACTTTATGATGAAATCATTGTTAATAATTTTACTACTTTGAGTATTAAAGATTATTTAATAATTATGAAATATTGTTTAAAAGATAAAACAACAAAATCTAAACTTAAAGTAGATAGTTTACTTAATACTTATCTTTTAATTAAAATGCTTATTGATAGAAGACAAGCATTAAATAAAACTTTTCCTAATGGTTGGAAATATAAAGAAGCTATTACTTTAAAATTTCTATTACAGAAAACATCTTTATCTTCTACTACTTTAAGAAAATATTTAGAAGCTCTTATTGAACTTGGATTAATTGAAAAAAACACTGTAAAAAAAGAAACTCTGTATAAATTAAAAAATACTTGAATAGAGGTAAAAATTAATTATGACTTGCATCGTTGGTTTTACGGATAAGAAAAATAATGTCACTTGGATTGGGGCAGACAGCCTTGGTAGTAATGGCTATACTCAGGATGTCGAATCTAATCCTAAAGTATTTAGAAATACTACTTTGAAAAATGTTGTTATGGGTAGTACTTCTACTTTTAGACATATTGATTTGCTTAAATATAGTAAAACTTTATTCCCTGAGATTGATAAATATAAAATTCCTTCTGGTGAAACTAAAGTAAATCATGAATATATGGTTACTACTTTTGTTCCTAATATTATCACTCTTTTTGAAAATGGCATTAAAGATAGTGGAGATAAAGGTGGTAATTTCTTAGTTGGCATTGATGGAAAACTTTATGAAATTCAGAATGATTATTCTGTTCTTGAACCTTTAGCTGGTTATTCTGCTGTCGGTTGTGGTGAGGTAACTGCTAAAGGAAGTCTTTATGCTACTACTAAATATATGAAAGATTTTACTCCTGAACAACATATTCTTACTGCTCTTGAAGCTGCTGAAAAGAATTGTTGCGGTGTTCAAAGACCTTTTGTTATTCTTAATACTAAGAACGAAGATATTATTATTGTTGGACTTAATGGTAAAAGAGAAGTTATAAAGAAAGATAATGATAACAATCTTTCTAATACTTCTTCTAATTCTTTTTCTGATGATAATAAGACTTCTAATAATAAGAAACCATCTAAGAGACATCATTCCAGATGAGATGAGGATGTTCCACCAGTGGGACAGTAGTTCAAAAGTTCGAATAACTTTGTCAAGTTCAAAAGCTGACAAACCTTTGGCAAAGTTTGAAAAGTTCGAAGAACTTTGATTTTGTAAGGAGAAAAATTATGTCTTATTTTAAAGTTTATATTATAAATGGTTCGGGTGGGTCTGGTAAAGATACTTTTTGCAATTTGGTTTGGACAGCTATGAACAATTTTGACCTTAATTGTCTTATCTGTAAATATTACACTTCTGCTCCCGCTAAAAAGTGGGCTTCTTTAATGGGTTGGGATGGAAAAACTAAACGACCTATAGATAGACGATTTCTTTGTGAATTAAAAGATATGCTCGATTATTGGGATAATGTAACTTATAAATATCTCAAAGAAAAAATTGAAAAAGTATACAATTATACTACTTTTGATAGAAAAATTTTATTTTTACATGCAAGAGAAGATAAAGATATTGCATGGATTAAAGAATATTGCCGTAAAAAGGGAGTTTATTGTAAAACTATTAAAGTTGATAGAAAAGTTTTAGACGAAAATAGTAAATATGGTAATCATGCGGATGATGATGTAAGTAAGTCAGGAATTGCTTATGATTACGTTATTGACAATAATGGAACAAAAGTTGATTTGACAAAAGAAGTTTATAATAATTTTATCTATAAAGAGGATTTATT
>UMAM01055942.1_pt1 | contig 22304 bp, 24 predicted proteins | sample 1963711 | NCBI WGS metagenome assembly UMAM01 (sample SAMEA4835916, study PRJEB28245) | human gut metagenome | biome: gut microbiome; material: fecal sample | place: Denmark | collected 2008
GAAAGGAATAAATTATGGCAAAATTTTTAAAAATATTAGATTTTGATTTATGTACTGAAGGCTGTGCTGGTCGCCATTTATGCGATATTTTTCTTTCTTTAGAAAGATATGGATTTAAAAGTGTTCCTATTTTATTTGAATATATTTACAAAGTTGATGAACAATATGAATATCTTTTAGATTCAGCGGCTAGTCAATGTCCTTTTAATAATTTAAAAGTCATTGAAGTGGACGAATAATTTCTTATATTTCATTAATTATTTTAAAAAGTAATTGAAAGAGTGAAAAAATGACTAAAGAAAAAGTTTTTGAATGGATTAAAGAACAAAAAACGGCAATGCTTTCTTCAATTGATGAAAACGGATTTCCTCATATAAAAGCAATGTTTGCTCCGCGAAAAATAGAGGGAAATAATTTTTATTTTTCAACAAATACTTCTTCAATGAAAGTAAAGCATTTTAAGTTAAATAACAAAGCTTGTATTTATTTTTATAAACGTGGACGTTTTAGTTATATTGGAATAACATTGATTGGAACGATGGAAGTTTTAACTGATCAAAAAAGTAAAGACGAAATTTGGAAAGAAGGAGATACTTTGTTTTATAAACAAGGAAAGACGGATCCAGATTATTGCGTTTTAAAATTTATGGCACAAAAATGTTGAGTTTATAAAGATTTGAAAACGGAGTGGGTTAAACTGTAGTTTTTTAAAGGTTATCAAGTTTTAAAGTCTTCTTTTATAAAGACTTTTTTTGTGTAAGGATTGCTTTGATTAACAAAAAATTATTAGAATCGACAAAAAGCCTTGACTTTTGCGGGGGGGTATAATTGAGTTAGAGAGTTGAAAAAAGGGAGGATTTTAAATGAAACAATCTAAGAAAATGACTAAAACGTTAGCTGAATTTGAAAGTGTGATTGACGTGTATGAAAGAAATGGTTTTAAAGTTCAATCTAAAACCAATAATGAGGCAAAATTAATGAAAAAAACACGAACAAAAAAATGGAAGACTTTCAATAAATCATCATTAATTATTCCTAAATTAGTTGTCATGTGTTGTACATTATTCACCATTGTTTTTATTTATAATGCTTTGCATACTAAAAAAGAAATGATTGTTGTCACTTTAGAAGCATAGAAAAAGAAAAGGACTTTGTAGAAGTTCTTTTTTTATAAATTATAAAATTTATGTTATAATAAAAAAAGAAAAGAGGCTAGTTTATGAAAAAAGAAAAATCTTGTGGAGCGATTGTTTTTAGAATAAAAAATGCTACTTTCCAGTTTTTAGTTTTAAAAATGCAATTAGGACATTTTTCGTTTCCCAAAGGTCATGTTGAAAATCAAGAAACGGAAGAAGAAACGGCTCTACGCGAGATTAAAGAAGAAACCAATTTAGAAGTAAAACTAGACACTGGTTTTAAAGAGACGATTACTTACTCTCCATTTGAAGGAATTATTAAAGATGTCGTTTTTTTTGTTGCTTTATATCAAAAAGGAAAAATTGTTGTTCAACAAAAAGAAGTAGCCCAAGCGTTTTGGTTAAATGAAAAAGAAACTTATCAAATTTTGACTCATGAATCAGATAAAAATTGTTTTTTAAAAGCACTTGCTTATATTCAAACACACTATCAAAAAGGAGTTGAAAAATCATGTATTTAGCAATTAATTGGAAAGAAATTTTAAATGATATTATTCAATGGCTATCAACAAGTGGAGTAAAGTTATTAATTGGGTTTATTGTTTTACTCATTGTTTTTAAAATTATTAATGCTTTATCTAAAAAAATTAAAAGAAGATTAGAAAAGAAACAAGTCGATCGAACCATTTCTGAAGTGACCTATAGTGTATTAAGAAAAGGGTTAAAAGTATTGGCGCTTATCCTTTTTTTAGGATATGTTGGAATTGATACTGCAGCAATTGGAAGCATTATTGGAGCCGTTGGGGTGGCAATTGGTTTAGCGATTCAAGGATCATTATCTAATTTTGCTGGTGGATTAGTGATTTTAGTCATGCGTCCTTTTAAATTAGGGGATTATATTGCTGCTCAAGATGTAGAAGGAACAGTGGAAGAAATTAAAACTTTTTATACTACTTTAGTGACTCCTGACAATAAAGTGGTCATGCTTCCTAATGGAACATTAGCTAATAACACGATTATAAATTTGACACGTAAAGATATTCGTCGAGTTGACAACTCTTTTCAAATTGCTTATCAAGAAGATATTGCTAAAGCAAAAGAAATTATGCTTGAAATTTGCAATCAACAAAGTTTGATTTTAAAAGATCCTGAAGTAGCTGTTCGTTTGTTTTATCAAGAAAGTGGAATTGAACTCAGTTTAAGAACATGGGTAAAAACAGATGATTATTGGGATGTTTACTATTATTTAAATGAAGCCGTTAAATTGGCTTTTGATAAACATCACATTCAATTATCCTATCATCGTTTATCTGTATCAATTGAAAATTCCAAACATGAGGATTAAAATATGGAACCTGTTTTAAGTGTAAAACAAGCTCAAAAAATCGATGCGCATTTTATTGCACAAGAGCCTAATTCTTTATCCTTAATGGAAAAAGCAGGGTGGGCCCTTTACTTAAAAATTCATCAATTATTTTCTGATCTAAACACTTCTTTTTTAATTGTTGCGGGCAATGGGGGCAATGGTGGCGATGCTTTTGTACTAGCGCGATATTTACTTGATAATCATTATCAAAATGTTACAGTTTATCAGCCAAAGTACTCTTACTTATCTAGTGAAAATCAAGTCAACCAAAATCGTTTTAAAGGTAGGATAGTGCATCAACTTGAAAATCTTTCTTTAAAATATGATGTTTTTGTTGATGGTCTTTTTGGAATTGGGTTGAATCGACCTTTAGATTCTAAATGGGTGAATTGCATTCGTTTTTTGAATCAAATCAAAGCTTGTAAAATTGCGATTGATATTCCTTCGGGTATTCATGGAGATAGTGGTCTTTCCATGGGAGAATATATCCGTTGTCATTATTGTTATGCTATTCAATTTAAAAAGACTGGACATTTTTTAAATGATGGCATTGATAGTTATCAAGTATTAGAAGTAGTGGACATCAAAGAAAAAAATTTATTTCAAGATGTGGTTTATCTTCAAGATGAATCCTTTTACCATCAATTTTTTACAAAACGTTTAAAAAATAGTAATAAGGGCAGTTATGGAAAATGTGCATTCATTTCTGGAAGTAAACAATTGCCTGGTGCTGCAATGTTATCTTCTTTAGCGTATGCTTCTTTAAAAGTGGGGACAGGATACGCTACTTTATGTATTCCTGCTTCTTTATATGATATTTATGCTCTTCATCATCCAGAATTGACTTATGTTTTATTTAATGATAAAGAAGGAAACATTTTATTTGATGAAACTCATTTACAGCAAATTTTACAATATGATGTCATTACACTAGGAATGGGACTTGGGGTTTCAAAAGAGGTTTATCAAATTTTACAATATTTGTTATCTCATTATCAAAAAACACTGATTATTGATGCTGATGGACTCAACACTTTAAGTCAATTTGGAGTTGAAATTTTAAGACATAAAACATGCAAAGTGATTTTAACACCACATTTAAAAGAATTTTCTCGATTAATCAAACAACCTATGGAAAAAATAAAAAATGAAAGTTTAACTTTGGCAAAGCAATTTGTTTTGGATTTTGATGTACTTTTGATTTTAAAAAGTGCGGTGACAACAATTGTGACTGTTGATGAGATGTATTTTAATCTTGCAGGAACGCCTGCATTAGCAAAAGCTGGAAGTGGAGATGTTTTAGCTGGAATTCTTTCAGGAATTGTCAGTTTTTATGGATATCATGTCAATGCTGCATTAATGGCCACCTATTTATTAGGAAAAGCAGGCGAATGGGCAATAATGAATCAAAGTGAATATAGTTTAACAGCAACGGATGTCATTCAAGTTTTACCTACCTTAATGAAATCTTTGAAGCAGGATTAGAATTGACTTTTTATTATATTCATAATAAAATAGAAGTATATAAAAAAATATATAATGAAAAGTGGTGCTAGAATGAATACTTTGCTTTTAAGATGTGCAGTAGAAGTGGAAAAAACAGGCTCATTTACAGAAGCGGCCAATAATTTATATATGGCACAACCGAATTTGAGTAAAAATGTTAAAAAACTAGAATCACTAATTAATATTTCTATTTTTGAAAGAACTAGAACAGGAGTAATAGCCACTCCAAAAGGAAAAGAATTTTTAAATTATGCCAAAAATATTTTAAATGAAATGGATCGCTTAGAAGAAATGTTTACTAAAACTCCTATTGAAATGCAAAGTTTAAGTCTTTCTGTTCCTCGAGCGAGTTATATTTCTAATGCTTTTATTCAATTTATCAAAAATTTAAATTTTGAAAAAGAAATCTCCATTGATTATGTGGAAACAAATTCTGTTCAGACGATTAAAAATGTTGCAGAAGGACATTTTGATTTGGGTGTGATTCGTTTTCCATTAGATTTTGAAAGACATTTCATGCAATATTTAGAAAATAAAAATTTAAAATGGGAACCTTTATTTGATTTTGAGTTTGTCGTTGTCTTTTCCAAAAATCATCCCTTAGCTTGTAAAGATGAACTTCAAATTCAAGATTTAAATTCTTTTGTTGAAATTGTACATGGGGATGTTTCTATTCCTTATATGAATAATGATGATGTGCGCAATTCTATAAAAAATAAAGATGGGAAAAAAATCTATATTTATGAACGAGGAAGTCAATTTGAATTATTAAGTCAAATTACATCTTCTTATATGTGGGTTTCTCCGATACCAGAAGAAGTGTTATTAAAACATCAATTAGTTCAAAAAAAATGCGTAGATGAAAAGCATCGATATCGGGATATTTTAATCAAAAGAAATAATTTAGATGTCTATAAAAATCAATTGACGAAATGGTTTTTAGAAGAAATTAAAAAAAGTATTCGACATATTTTACCAACATATCAGTAAATATATACTGATATGCTTTTTTTATATTAACATTTTTAAAAAAAGTATGTTACAATACAATTGCATCAAAAGATGATATTTAAGATGCTTGGAAAGAAATGAAAGAGAGAGGAAAAATTTATGTCAAGATTTACTTTACCAAGAGATATTTATTATGGCAAGGGTTGCTTAGATGTTTTAAAAACTTTAAAAGGTAAAAAAGCAATCATCGTTGTCGGTGGAGGATCAATGAAACGTTTTGGTTTCTTAGACCAAGTGATTAATTACCTTCATGAAGCAAAATTTGAAGTTGAATTGTTTGAAAACGTTGAACCAGATCCATCTGTAGAAACAGTTATGCGTGGTGCTGAAGCAATGCGTAAATTCCAACCAGATTGGATTATTGCTATGGGCGGAGGCTCTCCAATTGATGCTGCAAAAGCAATGTGGGCATTCTATGAATATCCTAACACGACAATGGATGATTTAATTATTCCATTTAATTTCCCAGAATTGAGAACAAAAGCAAGATTTTTAGCTATTCCTTCTACTTCAGGAACAGCAACAGAAGTTACTGCTTTCTCTGTTATTACTGATTATTCAAAAGGAATTAAATATCCTTTAGCTGACTTTAATATTACTCCAGATGTTGCAGTAGTTGACCCAACTTTAGCTGAAACAATGCCAGCAACTTTGACAGCACACACTGGAATGGATGCTTTAACTCATGCGATTGAAGCTTATGTATCGACATTAAATTCTGTATTTACTGATCCTTTAGCTTTAAAAGCAATTCATATGGTTTTTGATTATTTACCTGCTTCTTATCATGGTGATACAAATGCAAGAGAACAAATGCATTATGCTCAATGCTTAGCTGGAATGGCATTTTCTAATGCATTATTAGGAATTGTACACTCTATGGCTCATAAGACTGGTGCTGCATTCTCTACAGGACATATTCCTCATGGATGTGCAAATGCTATTTATTTACCATATGTCATCAAATTTAATGCAAAAGCAGGCGCTACTCGTTATGCTGAAATTGCACGTTCTATTGGCTTAACTGGCAATACTGATGAAGAATTAGTAGAAAAATTATGTGCTAAAATTGATGATTACAATGTACAATTAAATATTCCAAAGACTTTAAAAGAATTTGGTATCTTAGAAGATGAATTTAAAGAAAAAGTTGCTCGTATTGCTGAACTTGCAGTTGGTGATGCTTGCACAGGTTCAAATCCAAGACCAATTACTCCAAAAGAAATGGAAAAATTGTTCAATTGTGCATATTATGGCACTGAAGTTGATTTCTAATTTAATTTAAAAGAATAAATAGAATAATGAAACAAAACCCTGAAATGTTTTTTCAGGGTTTGTTTTGATGAAAATGTTGCAACAAATTTTCATCAAAATTCAAATTAGGAGGGTAAATAATGTATAAAATTCTAAAAAAGAAAGTATTAAATCCAACTGTTACTTTAATGGTTATTGATGCTCCTTTTGTTGCTAAAAAAGCAGAACCAGGTCAATTTATTATTTTACGGGTGGATGAAAATGGAGAAAGAATTCCATTAACAGTTGCAGATTTTGATCGCAACAAAGGAACAGTAACGATTATTTTTCAAATTGTTGGTGCAACAACAGAAAAATTAAATCATTTACAAGAAGGAGATTTTATCTGTGATTTTGTCGGTCCTCTTGGCGTTCCTTCTCATGTAGAAGGATTAAAAAAAGTGGCCGTTGTAGGTGGAGGAGTTGGATGTGCGATTGCTTATCCTATTGCTAAAAAATTGCATGAATTAGGTGCAGTTGTACACACTATCGTCGGATTTCGAAATAAAGATTTAGTGATTTTAGAAGATGAATTTAAAGCTGCAAGCAGTGAATTTTATATGATGACAGATGATGGAAGTTATGGACAAAAAGGATTGGTCACTAATGCGTTAAAAGATTTATTAGAACGTGGTGAACAATATGATGAAGTCATCGCAATTGGTCCTTTAGTCATGATGAAATTTGTTTGCAAATTGACAAAAGAATACAATATAAAGACCATTGTTAGTATGAACCCCATTATGATTGATGGTACAGGAATGTGTGGTTGCTGTCGTTTAACTGTCGGTGGAAAGGTAAAATTTGCTTGCGTTGATGGTCCTGATTTTGATGGCCATGAAGTTGATTTTGATGAATCAATTGAAAGAGCAAAAATGTACCAATCTTTCGAAAGAAAAGCACACGAAGAAGTATGCAATCTATTTAAAAAGGAGGTTCAATAAAATGCCAAATATGTCGTTAAAAAGGAATGAAATGCCTACACAACCCGCTTGTGTGCGCAATAAAAATTTTAAAGAAGTAGCATTGGGTTATAGTGAAGCACAAGCCATTGATGAAGCACAACGTTGTTTGCATTGTAAACATAAACCCTGTGTAAGTGGTTGTCCTGTTAATATTCACATTCCTGAATTTATAGCTAAAGTAGCAGAAGGACAATTTGAAGAAGCTTATCAAATTATCAGTGAATCTAGTTCTTTACCCGCTGTTTGTGGTCGGGTTTGCCCTCAAGAAACACAATGCGAACAAAAATGTGTTAGAGGATTACGAGGAGAATCAGTTGCAATTGGTCGTTTGGAACGATTTGTTGCAGATTATCACAACGAACACATAAAAGAAGCTGCTAAAGCAGTTAAGAAAAATGGACATCGTGTAGCAATTATTGGTTCTGGTCCTTCTGGTTTGACTTGTGCTGGTGATTTGGCAAAAAAAGGATATGATGTCACTATTTTTGAAGCTTTACATTTAGCTGGTGGCGTTTTAGTTTATGGTATTCCTGAATTTCGTTTACCAAAATCAATTGTTTCAAAAGAAATTGAAACTTTAAAAGAAATCGGTGTAAAAATTGAAACCAATATGGTTATTGGGAAGGTCATTTCCATTGATGAATTGTTAAATGAATATCATTTTGAAGCAATTTTTATCGGTTCTGGTGCAGGACTACCTCGGTTTATGAATATTCCAGGAGAAAATTTAAATGGGGTCTATTCTGCCAATGAATTTTTAACTCGTGTCAATTTGATGAAAGCGTATAAAGAACATGAAGACACACCAATTCAACATGCTAAAAAAGTTGCAGTTGTCGGTGGAGGAAATGTTGCAATGGATGCAGCTCGTTGTGCAAAACGTTTAGGTGCAGAAGAGGTATACATTGTCTATCGTCGTTCTGAAGAAGAATTACCAGCTCGTCATGAAGAAGTTGAACATGCAAAAGAAGAAGGAATTATCTTTAAATTATTGACAAATCCTGTGGAAATTTTAGCTGATGAACATCGTTTTGTTTCAGGCATGAAATGTGTTGAAATGGAACTTGGTGAACCGGATGAATCTGGAAGAAGAAGACCAATTGAAAAGAAAGGTTCAGAATTTGTTTTAGAAGTTGATAGTATCATCATGGCTATTGGTACCTCTCCAAATCCATTAATTAAATCCACAACTCAAGGATTAGATACACAACGTTGGGGTGGAATTATTGTTGATGAAGCAACTGGTGCAACTTCTAGAAAAGGAGTTTATGCTGGTGGAGATGCGGTTACAGGAGCAGCAACAGTTATCTTAGCGATGGGTGCTGGCAAAACCGCTGCCAAAGCGATTGATGAATATATTCAAGGAAAATAAACTGCTACATATGTGGCAGTTTTTTTTATCAAAATTGTGTTGACAAATGGAAATGAAAAAGGTATAATAATTGAGCATTGAAAATCCATCACTTCAGTGATGTTTCTATAGATTGGCAATTCCATTGAGAAATCAATGTTGATATAGATAGACCTTAGGGTTCTTTTTTTTGCCTTTTTTATTTGTTTTTATCTTTTTATTAAAAGATAAAAGTGTTATAATAAAATGCAAAAGAAGGTGAAGAAATGTCAAAAACAGTAAATAAAGAATTACCGACCTATACAAAAGGAGAAGAAATTTTTAATGCAGTTTCCCATATTGTAGGTGGAGCATTTGGCATAATTGCTTTAATATTAGGACTTGTTTTTACCATTCAAAAAGGACACGATGGTTGGAGCATTTTAAGTGTCATTGTATATGGATTAAGTATTATTTTATTGTACACGATGAGTTCGATATATCATTTTTTAAGAAGAAATAAAGCAAAAAGAGTATTTAGAATTTTTGATCATTGTACAATTTATTTATTGATTGCTGGAACCTATACCCCGATTTGTGTCATTTTACTCCGTCATGAATGGTGGGGCATTGCACTTTTAGCTTTAGTTTGGGTAGCAGCTATTATAGGAATTACTTTTAATGCAATTAATATGCACAAACGCTCAATAAAGATTTTATCAATGATTCTTTATATTGTCATGGGTTGGTGTGTAATTTTTTTAGTTGTTCCTCTATTAAAGATATGGTATGGTCCTGGATTTTGGTTTTTACTAGGCGGAGGAATTTCTTATACAGTAGGTGTGATTTTCTACGCTTTTGGAAAAAAAGCAAAATATATTCATAGTATTTGGCACTTATTTGTTTTTTTAGGCACAGTATTGCAATATGTCGCAATTTTAAAATATGTGATTTTATTATAGACTAAGGTACTTTTATTTTTTGGAGGAAAAAGTTGTGAGAAGTGGTGGAGACTTAACCGCTTTAAATGGTGACAATAAATATTTTAAAACAATTGTTTGTCCTGATGGTGTAGTGATTTTTAAACTTACTGCACATCCAATAAAAAAATAAATTGATGAAATGTTATAGTTTGTTCAATCCATTAAACACAAAAAAGAGTTTATTGTTAAACTCTTTTTTACTTTTATTAAAAATTTATGTTTTTATCGTCTTTTTAAGAAACGATTTCTTTAAGAATTTGAACCATCAATTGCATTTGATTGATGGAAACAAATTCAAATTTTCCATGGCAATAAAACCCACCTGTGCCCAAATTTGGCGTTAAAAGTTCTTCATAGGATAGTCGTGCACCATCTGTTCCACCACGTATCGGAACGATTTCATAAAAAAGATTTAACTTTTCATACGCATGATAAACTTTAGAAAGAACCAAAGGATTTTTTAAAATGACTTCTTTCATATTATAATAACTATCAGAAATTTCAAGCTTTATTGTTTCTTTTCCATATTTTTGATTTAAAATTTCCGCAGCTTTTATAAAATCTTGTTTTTGTTTTGTTAACAAATTGAGGTCATGATCACGTAAAATATAATTCAGTATTGTCTTTTCACAATTTCCTTGAATATCACAAAGATGATGAAATCCCTCATATCCTTCCGTTTTAGAGGGGATGGCATCTTGTGGTAAGAGTGCATTAAATTCTTGTGCAATGAGTATGGAATTTTTCATCTTTCCCTTTGCACTTCCAGGATGAATACTATTTCCATAAATAGAAACTTCTGCGCTAGCGGCATTAAAGTTTTCATAATTGATTTCGTGAATGGATCCACCATCAATAGTATAAGCAAAATCAGCATTAAAAAAGGCAACATCAAAGTGGTCCGTTCCTTTTCCAATTTCTTCATCAGGCGTAAAAGCAATACAGATTTTACAATGCAAATACTCTGGATGGCTGACTAAATATTCAACAAAATCCATGATAATTGCAATTCCAGCTTTATCATCTGCTCCTAATAGAGTCGTTCCATCAGTAACAATTAAATCTTGGTGAAGGCATTTTTTTAAATCGACAAAGACTTCTGGATTCATTATGATTTGTAGATTTTGATTTAAGACAATAGGACTTCCATCATAGTCAGAGATAATTCTAGGCTTGACATTTTTTCCACTCATATCTGGTGAAGTGTCCATATGTGCAATGAGTCCAATTGATTGATTGGAACCATTATTAGCTTCAATAAACGCATATACAATCCCATATTCATTGACAAAAGCATTTTGTATGGATAATTGCTGCAACTCTTCTACAAGGTAGTGAGCAAGTTTTAATTGTTTTGAACTGCTAGGAACAGAGTGTGAATTTTCATCACTTTGCGTGTCAAAAGAGACATATTTTAAAAAACGTTCGGTAATGTTCATTTTATATTCCTCATTTCTTTTTTTATTGTAACACAAATTTTGAAAATATTTTATTAAAATATTTTCTTCTTGCGGTAGGAATAAAAAAAACATATACTTAAAATGATGAGGGGATTATAATGAAAAAAATTAAAGAACATCTTTTTGAATGTGTAGGTCAAACACCAATGGTGGCACTTTCTCATTATAATGCAGAAAATCAAGTGCAAATTTTTGCAAAAATTGAATATTTTAATCCTGCTGGAAGTGTTAAAGATCGCGTTGCTAAATGGATGATTGATGCTGCTTTTCAAAAACAACAATTAAAAAAGGGTGATACCATTATTGAGCCAACAAGTGGAAATACTGGGATTGGACTTGCATGTTATGGTGCAATACGTGGCTGTTCAGTTATCCTCACTATGCCCTCTTCCATGAGCCAAGAACGACAAAACTTATTAAAAGCGTATGGTGCAAAAGTCGTTCTCACTCCAAAGGAAAAAGGAATGACTGGTGCAGTTTTAAAAGCTCAAGAGTTAGTAAAAGAAATTCCCAATTCCATTATATTAGGCCAGTTTGATAATCCCAATAATGTGCTAGCACATTATCAGACCACAGGTCCAGAAATTGAAGATCAAATGGATCATCAAGTCGATTTTTTTGTCTCAGCGATTGGAACGGGTGGAACAATCAGTGGAGTTGGAAAATATTTAAAAGAAAAAAATCCTCAAGTTCAAATTATCGGAGTGGAACCTCACTCTTCTCCTTACCTTACAAAAAAAGTTTCGGGAAGTCATAAAATTCAAGGAATTGGTGCTGGTTTTTTGCCTTCTATTTTAGATTTAAACGTGATTGATCAAATTTTGACTATAACGGATGAAGAAGCATATCAATTTAGTAAAGAATTAGCTAAAAAAGAGGGATTGTGTGTGGGAATATCATCTGGTGCAGCAATGGCCGCTGCTTTATATATTGCTAAACAACATCCCGATAAAAAAGTAGTTGTCTTATTTGCAGATAGTGGGGAACGTTATTTATCAACAGATTTGTATAAGGAGGATTTATGAATACGATTTTAACTTGTCAAAAAAAATATAAAGAAATGCCAAGTTCAACAAACATAAAAAAAGGATTGAAACTTTTATTTAAATATATTTATCCCGGTTATTTAGAACCGATTCCTCAAGAAAATCAATTATATTTTAAACGTTTAAAAGAGGAAGCCTATTTTTTATTTGATAAAGAGATTTCAAAGGTGTGCAATGATAAAAGTATTACTAGTCAATTTTTTAATCATTTAGATGAAATTCAAAAAAAAATTGAATGGGACGTTTTGGCAACTTTTCAAGGAGACCCAGCGGCTAGTAATATTCATGAAATTATTTTAACTTATCCTGGCATTTATGCGATTACCATTTATCGTCTTGCCCATGAATTATACTTATTAAAAGTTCCCATGATTCCTCGGATGATGTCAGAAATGGCTCATTCAAAAACAGGAATCGATATTCATCCTGGAGCGCAGATTGGTAATTATTTCTTTATCGATCATGGAACAGGAATTGTGATTGGCGAAACAGCAATTGTTGGCAATAATGTGCGCATCTATCAAGGGGTCACTTTAGGGGCCTTATCTTTAAAAAAAGGACAATCGTTAAAAGGAGAAAAAAGACATCCCACGATTTTAGATAATGTTACAATTTATGCTGGCGCCTCCATTTTAGGTGGAAAGACCATTATTGGAAATAATGTCACCATTGGAAGTAATGTTTTTATTACCGAATCCGTAAAAGATGACACTTTAGTGGTTTTAAAAAAGCCCGATCTCATATTAAAAGAAAAAAAGTAAAGGAGAACCCTATGAAAGAAGTAAACAAAATTAAAATCACAGCAGATTGTAGTTCGGGTTTAGAATATGCCCCTTTTAGTCATCATATTCAATTGACAAGAACCGCTATTTATTTTGATAAAGAAGAATTTATCGATGGAATAGATATTACTGCCGATGCCTTTTATGAAAAATTAAAGACGACATCTGTGATTCCCACGACATCGGCTCCTACTTTACAAGAAATTTTAAAGACCATTGATCAAGCTAAAGTTGAAAAAGCGACGGACATCATTCATTTTCCTATTTCTTTTGGGTTAAGTACTTATGGAGAATCATTAAAAAAGCGTATTGAAGATTTAGATGTTGGCATTCGCTATCATGTCTTTAACTCCAAACTTGCTTGTTTATTGCAAGGATATTGTGCAAAATATGCTGAAATTTTAGCAGATAAACACTATTCAGTTGAAGAAATTTTTCAACAATGTATGCTATTAAGTCAACAAATTAAAGCCTTTTTTGTCGTCGATGATTTAAAATATTTAGTAAAAAGTGGCCGTTTAAATTCTTTTAAAGGATATATTGGTGAAATTATAAAAATCAAACCAATTATTACTTTTAATCAAGAAGGAAAATTGGTCACTTATGAACAAGTTCGTACACATAAAAAAGCCATTGAACGTTGTATTCAATTGACACTGGATTTAGCCAAAAATTATCAAAATTTTATTTTGTTAGTTGGCCATACGGGTAGATTAGAAGATGCTAAAGAAATAAAAAATAGACTTTTAAAAGAACAACCGAATGCTAAAAGAATTGAAATTTTTACCATTGCACCAACGGTTGGTGCACATATTGGAAATGGCATTTTAGGGGTTGGAGTAATCAATTTAGAAGGATTAAAAGAAGAATTATAAAAGGGTGGGAATGGTATGCATCGTTTAGCCAATTTTATTGTCAAAAAAAGATACATTTTTTTCGGTTTATTTTTTGTCATGTTTATTTTATCTTTTTTTGGAATGAAATATACCAATATTAACTATGATTTGTCCAAGTATTTATCTAAAGATACAGAAACAAAACAAGCATTAGAAATCATGGAAGAAGAATTTGCAACGACAAGTTCTGTTCGCGTGATGGTTCAAGATGAAACAAAAGAAACCATCATAACGATTGTTAATCAATTAGAATCTATTGATGGAATTGCTTTTGTCAGTCATGATGAATTAAATGATTATAAACAAGAAAATAATCACACCTATGCACTGATTAGTATTACATTAGACTCAGGAGATTATGATTTAAAAAGTCAACAAACGGTTTTAAAAATTAAAGAACTATTACAAGACTATCATATCAGTTTAAATGGTGTGAGTGTGAATTCCATTCAAATGGAAGAAAATATCAATAAAGAAATTCGCATTATTTTATTAGTATCTTGTGTCATTATTTTTGTTGTGTTATTAATTACTTCTCACTCTTGGTTTGAACCAGTTATTTTTTTGTTAGTAATTGGCGTTTCGATTTTAATCAATATGGGAACGAATTTAATATTTGGTTCTATTTCTTATATTACACAAGCAGTACAAGCTATTTTGCAATTGGCTTTGGCGATGGATTATTCTATTATTTTACTCCATTCCTATGAAGAGCAAAGAGAAAAGCAACCATCAGAAAAACAAGCCATTACTGTAGCGTTAAAACAATCCATGCTTTCTATCTTTTCTAGTGCACTTACAACAGTTGCAGGGTTAGCTGCTTTAATGTTTATGAGTTTTACCATCGGTTTTGATATTGGAATGGTTTTATCTAAAGGAATTTTATGCAGTATGTTAACGGTCTTTTTCCTCATGCCTGGGTTGATTTTGTTGTTTAAAAAACCCTTGCTTTACTTAAAGCATAAAGCACTTCCTTTAAATGGAACAGGTATTGTAAAAATTGTAGATAAGGGAAAGTATGTCTTTTCTAGTGTTTTTATTGTACTTATTGTCGTCGCATTTGTATTACAAACCAAAAACGATTACTTTTTTGCTTATGAAACAAATAATCCACAAAGTGAAGAAATTGTTGAAATTTTTGGGGAATCAAATCAAATGGTTTTATTGTTTCCATTAGCTGAAACGAAACAAGATTACCAAAAACAAGTGGCATTAAAAGAAGAATTGCAATCTTTAAAAATGAATGATCAGGTCTTAGTTCGCTCTATTACTACAATGGGAGAAATTGAATCATTGATAGATGAAATGGATTATCAAACGATTGCTGCTATGCTCAATATTAGTGAGCAACAAATGCTCCAATTTTATGAATTTTTAGCGTTGAACCCAGAAAGTGAAATGACGTATCACATTGTGATAACATTTTATGATTTTTTAGTTTTATTAGATGAAAAACCATTGGGAAGTGCAGAAATCTTAAATGCCCTTCATTTAGAAAATACGATGTTCAATCAAATCTTTATTCAAAATGTATTAAATGATATGAATTGTGAAAAAGCGACTTTAATTGAAGTTTTAAGTTTTATTGACAAAAATCCAAATTATCATTGGTTATTGAGTGAATCGCAATTGCTACTCATAGAAAATATTGTTTCATTTTATCAAAATCAAAAAGATGTGATTGACTCTTTTAAAGAATTAGGATTGACAATCAAAACAGCTGTGCAAACTTTTAATGGTAAAACTCATTCAAGAATGATATTAGATCTTTCTTTTTCTGCTAGTCAAAAAGAATTAAACAAACAAGCAATTCAATTAATTAAGCAAAAAGCAAATCAATATTATCATGAAAACAATTTATTAGCTGGACAAAATATGGTTTCTTATGATATTGAGATGGCTTTCCAAAAGGATTTATTAAAAGTCAATTTGATTACGATTTTTGCTATTTTAATTATTTTGTTTTTTACATTTAAATCGCTACTCCTTCCTTTTATTTTAGTTTTTGTCATTTTAGGAGCAACCTATATTACCATGGCAATTTCTTATCTAAGTCATTCTTCTATCTTTTTTATGTCTTATCTTATTTGTCTATGCATTCAAATGGGAGCGACCATTGATTATGGCATTATTTTGACTTCAAAATATTTAGATTCTAGAAAACAAATGGATAAAAAGACCTCCATTCAACAAGCCATTCAAAGCACCTTGCCGACGATTTTAACATCGGGAACGATTTTAGTGGTGGCCGGTTTTGCAGTTGGTTTTATTTCTTCTGAATTAGCCATTTCTTCTATTGGACTTTTATTAGGAAGAGGAACGATTATTTCGATATTATTAGTTTTATTTTTGTTACCATCTTTATTGCTTGTTTTTGATTCTTTGATTATGAAGTCTATTTTTTCAAAAAACAAGAAAAAAGATTGCAATTTAAAACAAGAAAACCTATAATATTTTAGGTAAGAAAGCGGGTGAAAATAATGGATGAGTTTGGGCGAAGTTGGCAAATGAATAATTATAGTAGTGGTCTAAATAAATCCATTATTTTTTAATTTTTTTGAATTTATTTATTCCACGAACGTGAAAAACCTTCACGTTTTTTTCGTTTTTAAAGAAAGGGGTAAATAAAATGGAAAAAGAAAATACACTTTTAAAATTAATTGAAGAAAAAAAGTATGCCGAATATAAAAAAATAGTAATCGAAATACCAGAAATTGATGTGGCACAATGGATTGAAGGTCTAGAAGAAGAACAGATGATTTTAGCGTTTCGTACTTTACCTAAAGATTTGGCAGCTGATGTTTTTTCTTATATGTCTTTTGATAGTCAACAATTAATTATCAATGCGATTACTGATAAAGAATTAAAAAACATTGTCGAAGATCTTTATATTGACGATGCCGTTGATTTGTTAGATGAAGCGCCAGCAAACGTTGTACAAAGAGTTTTACAAAATGCATCAAGTGAAACAAGAGCGCTCATCAATCAATTTTTAAATTACAAAGAAGATACTGCAGGTTCAATAATGACTGCCGAATTTTTAGATTTAAAAAAAGGAATGACGGTAAAAGAAGCAATTGAACGTATTCGCCGGATTTGTAAAGATAAAGAAACTTCTTATACTTGTTATGTTTTAGATAAGAATCGAATTTTAGAAGGTTTAATAACAGTAAAAGACATTTTAATGGCCAATGATGATCAAAAAATTGAAGATTTAATGGATACCAATGTCATTTATACGACAACGAATGAAGATAAAGAAAATGTAGCAAAATTATTTTCTAAATATGATTTATTTGCTCTTCCTGTAGTAGATAATGAAAATCGCATGGTAGGAATTGTAACCATTGACGATGCAGTTGACGTTATTGAAGAAGAAGCAACAGAAGACTTTGAAAAAATGGCTGCAATGCATCCTTCCGATAAACCATATTTAGAAAGCAAAGTTATTACATTATTTAAAAATCGTATCGTATGGCTCATTATTTTGATGATTTCTGGCATCATTGTTGGTCATATTTTAGGATATTATGAAGCAAAAATTGCAGCGATTCCTTTACTTGTCACTTTTGTGCCAATGTTAAATGATACGGGAGGAAATTGTGGGAACCAAAGTTCAACAATGGTCATTAGAGGATTGACAACGGGGGATATTACGACCAAAGATTGGCTTAAAGTCTGGTGGAAAGAATTTCGTGTCAGTTTACTAGTCAGCATTGTGTTAGCTAGCTTTAATTTTATTCGCATTGCATTTTTTACTAAAACTCCAGAAGGAGTCAACGCAATTTTAATTGCAACTTCTGTAAGTGGTGCTTTATTACTCACTATTATTTTAGCCAAAAGTATCGGCGGATTATTGCCAATTTTAGCTAAAAAACTAAAATTGGATCCAGCTGTTATGGCTGCACCCATTATTACAACTTTAGTGGATGCTGCAGCAATTATTATTTATTTTACCTTTGTAACACATTTACTTTTTTAAAAAGTGTGGAAAATGCATGGGCTGGAGCATATGATATAGTGGTGATAGAAAATGGAAAGTAAACTAGAACAATTTAAAAAATTTGTGAAAGATAAACCTTATTTAGCTAAAGAAGTCAAAGATGGCAAAATTAGTTGGCAAACCCTTTATGAAACCTATGATATCTTTGGTGAAGAACATGAATTTTTTAAAGAACCAGAAGAGGAAAAAGAAAACACCACTGCTGAAGAAAATGATGCCTCAGCGGATTCAAAAAATAAAAATAATGATGACCACATTTCTCGTATTGTTAAATCATTACAAAAAATTGATACCAAAAAAATCAGTGATGGCTTAGATAATGTCAAAAAAATTGTTGGGATGATTGATGAATTAAGACCAACAGGTGGAAGTGGCCGATTACCTTCTATGCGCATCAAACCATTTCGGAGATATAACGATTAATGAGAAGTGAAATTATTAATCAACTAGACACCAACATTGATTATTGGTATTATTTAAGAGAGAATCCAATCTGGCATCGCATTTTATCAAGACATCCAGAACGTTTCAAAGCGTTTTTATCTGATTACAAGGTGGGCAGAAAAAAACGAATGATTGATAAAATTGATGACATCAATGCATTTATCAATTTAGCAGAAGGATTTTTCAAAAGATAGGAGAAAGAAAAATGGATTTAAATGAAGTATTTGAAGAAGCTTATCAATTGCACGACCAAGTAAAACAATCTAAAGAATATCGACAATTGAAAGAAGCAGAAAAGCAAATGTTTCAAAACCAAGAACTTTCTGCTATCTTTTTTCGTTATCGACAAATACAAGAAAATCTTTCTTCTTTTCCATCACAAGAAGAAATTAAACATCTTCATGAACTAAAAATGAGTATCGATGAACATCCATTGGTAAAAAATTATAAAGAACAATACCAAATTTTTAAAGTAAAAATAGAAGAATTAAAAAATATCATCTTTGATGAGATACTCACAAAAGATGATATTTGGACTGTTTTTAAAGCATCAAACGATACTTTAAAAAAATAGGGAAAGAAGAAACAACAAGAAATGTGAGGGGGGGAAAATGCATCACTGGGATGCAAGGATAGTTTGACCCATTATTTTTAATTTATACAAGGAATGTGAAAAAAATGAGAATTGTAGCAGGAAAACTAAAAAGTCGCCAAATTCAAGCACCAAAAGGGAAAAATACCCGACCAACAAGCGATCGGGTAAAAGAAAGTTTATTTAATATTTTAGGAATGTCTGTATGTGATGCACATTGTTTAGATTTATTTGCGGGAAGTGGAAATTTAGGAATAGAGGCTTTATCTAGAGGCGCTAAAAGTTGTGTTTTTGTTGATGTGGATAAAGAGGCGATTCAAACTATTCAAAACAACATTAAAACTTTACAATTACAAGCGGATTCACAAATTATTCATGCAGATTATCGCCAAGCTTTAAAACGTTTTCAGACTCCTTTTGACCTCATTTTTTTAGATCCTCCTTATCGCTATACCATTATTGAAGAACTTTTAGATGAAATTGAAACTAAAAAATTATTAACTGAAAAAGGGATTATTGTTTATGAAAGTGATGTAGATAAGCAAATTCAAATGGATTTTTTAAGGGGATATCAAATAAAAAAATATCAATATGGGGATACCATTTTAAATATTTTTAAAAAAGAAAGCAAAGATATAGAAAACTGAATAGAAGTACACTGACGATAGCAACAGTAATTCTTGATAACAACATCTTTTTAAACGTTAGATTAGTATCTTTTAAATAAGGAAGAGCTTGAAAAAATACGCTAAAACCTGAAAAAGATAAAATAAATGTCAAGATAAGATAATAAGAAAACGTAAGATTGGGTTTTAATAAAATGGCAATTGAAGTGCCAGAAAATTCAAACATTCCTGAAATTAAATATAGCAATTTATCTTGAAAAATGAGGGATAAATAATTTTTAAGCATTGAAAAAATGAGGATAGAAAAAGAAATATTAATGATTGAAGATAAAGTATTTTGAATGACACTTGTAAAAGAACTAGTAAAAGATTGACTTGGACTATCTTTAAATTTGGCAAGTAAATCTTTTTTTGTTAAAAATTCTTTTTCTGGTGTTTTTTTCTTACTAAAAAATAAAAATAAAAAACCGGTAAGATAAACAGCAAGGGATACAAGTTGAAATTCTTTTTGATGAGTAAGATTTACATTTAACAAAGTCGATAACATAAAGGCAAGGGAGGGAAAGAAAATATATTTTACGATTCTTTCGGCTTCTTGTTGTTGGATTTTCTTTTCTTTTAATAATTCGTTGGCCATAATGGCAGAATAAGGAAATCCTCCAAAAATGGAGGTCAATATGATAATAGCGCCATAACCACTGATTTTAAAAACAGGGTAACTGATATATTGTAAAAGATAACCAAGCAAATCAATGCCATTAAAAAGAATGACAAAATGAATTAAAATCATAAAGGGAGTTAAAGAAGGAATGACCACTTTTAAAATGAGTTGCATGGTGTTATAAAATTGAGTAGAAGTGAATTGACTATAATAAAACGCTATAAATGTTAAGACTAAAAATAAAATTGCAAGAATCATTCTTTTTTTGGTTTTCAACTTCCTTCACCTCATAAAATTATATGTAATAAAAAAGTTCCTTCATGCAAAGGAACTAGTTCTTTTTTAAATCTTTTAATTTTGTCGTGCGATTGATTTTTTGTAATTGTTCATAATTTTTAATTAGCGACAATTCATAGGGGCCACTTTTGTAATTAGGATAATAAAAATGCATATTGCGAATGAGGGAAGGCAAATATTGAATGTAGGGCCAACTTTTTGGATTATCATAATCGTATTGGTCTTCTTTGGCTAAATGAACTGGTGTCAATCTTAAATATTCTGGGATAGGAAAGTTTTGTTGTTCTACTAATTCAACAGCTTTATGAATCGCTAAATAAGCGGATTTACTTTTTGGCGATAAAGCTAAATCAATCACAGCGAACCCTAAAGGAATCATTGCTTCAGGAAAGCCGACAATTTTTGCGGTTTGAATAGCATTAAAAGTCCGATCTACTGCCGCAGGATTGGCAAGACCAATATCTTCATAAGCTGTAACTAATAATCTTCTTTCAATGGAATCTAAATCCTCATAAGCAATCAAACGTGCTAAATAATATAAAGCTGCATCTACATCACTTCCGCGTATGGATTTTTGCAAAGCACTGACTGCATCGTAATGTCCATCTTCATCAGCATCTAATGTTGTATTGGCTTTTTGACAAATATTTTGAATTAATTCGTTTGTGATGCAATCATCTTTGGTACTAAAAGAAGCGATTTCTAGTTGATTGAAAGCGAAACGTAAATCGCCACCACTGAGTTTGGCTAAGGTGTGTAAAGCCATCTCTTCCACTTTAAATTGATTTTTTAATCCATTAGGAGAAGAAAGTGCTCGCTTTAAAGCTTGAATGATATCCTCTTCGTTTAAAGGTTTGATTTCTACTAAATGACAACGCGAACGGATAGCCTTATTAATCGCATGATAAGGATTTGCAGTCGTCGCACCTAATAAAGTGAGAAGACCATTTTCTAAATGAGGTAATAAAATATCTTGTTTATCTTTATTTAAACGATGGACTTCATCCACGATTAAAATGAGTCCATCTTTCATTTTTGCCTCTAAAATAGCACCTTCTAAGTCTTTTTTATTACAAGTAACAGCATTTAATAATTGATAAGGTTGGTTTAATGTGTTAGCAATACAAATAGCAAGTGTGGTTTTTCCCGTTCCAGGAGGACCAAAAAAAATCATGGAGCATAAAGAATGATTTTTAATCATATTGGTTAAAAATTGATTTTCTCCTAGTAAATGTGATTGGCCTAAAATATCATCAATTTTTGTAGGGCGCATGCGATAGGCTAAAGGTTGATTCATTTTTTTCATCTCCACTGATATTTTAAAATATTTACTTTTTAGAATCAATGAAAGATGTTAAAATAAAAAAAGAGGTGTGAATTGTGAAAGTTATCATACAAGTCGTAAAAGAAGCAAATGTGAAAGTTCAAAATAAAATTGTTCATTCTATTCAAGAAGGATATGTTCTTTTTGTGGGGATAGAAAAAACAGATACTTTAGAACTTTTAGCCAAGATGGCCAAAAAAATTGCTTTTTTGCGAATTAATGCAGATGAAAATGGAAAAACAAATCTTTCTATCTTAGATACACAAAAAGAAATTCTTTCAATTTCTCAATTTACTTTGTGTGCAACTTTAGAAGGAAGACGTCCTAGTTTTTCTAATGCAATGGAAGCGATAAATGCAAAATCCTACTATTTGCAATTTAATGAAGAATTAAAAAAATACAATATAACAGTCAAAGAAGGGTGTTTTCAACAACACATGGAAATTTTTTTGATAAATGATGGTCCTTTTACTATTTATTTAGATGATAGTATGTTATAATAACAATAAATATATTATTTTATTCTAAAAAAAATAGTTTTTTTAAAAAAGGTATTGACAAAGAAAGGAATAGGTGATATATT
>UMAM01009181.1_pt1 | contig 20715 bp, 18 predicted proteins | sample 1963711 | NCBI WGS metagenome assembly UMAM01 (sample SAMEA4835916, study PRJEB28245) | human gut metagenome | biome: gut microbiome; material: fecal sample | place: Denmark | collected 2008
CCGTGGACACCGCGTCGACGCCGTTTTTTATCATAAGCACGAACGCGGCCTCCATTATTCTTTCCTTTGTATCTTTCATCTTCCCGATTTTTGCCGTAAATATGGCAATCGCGCGGGAAATAGCAACAAAATTACTTACCCTCCCCGCATAAATACGCACTCGGGAAATTTTTTATTTTGCTCATTTAACATATTTGGACAGCCTGCGCCGATGAATATCCGCGCGGGACACGATTAGAAAAACGTTAACAATATTCAATAAGTCTTAATTTTCGGATTTTACGTCGCCCCCTGTGAGGTAAGCGATGGTTGCAAGGGCGTCCTGCCAGTCGTATTTAGCGGAGACGGCGTCCGCTTGCGCCGAAGTGTACGACACTTGGGCGTCCGTGCGTTCGAGAGCCGACGCCTTCCCGACGTTAAAGCGTTCCGTGACAAGGTCCAAATTTTCCTTCGCGACCTTCTCCGCCGCGAGCGCAACCTCATATTGTTTTTTTGATTTTTCGAGATTTAAATGCGCCGTAGTCAGCTCCGCATAAGCCTTCTGTTCGTATTCCGATATTTAGCTTCTGGCGCTCCTAAGCTCCGAAACGGCCTGCTCTATCGCATTCATATTTCTGTTTCCGTTAAAAATATTCTGCACCAATTCCGCGCCGCCGGCAATGTTTCAAATGGCGGGCCAACCCGACGACACCCCGGTGGCGACCGCCTCGGCATTCAGGCTTATGGTGGGATATAAATTGGCTATCTGCTCGTCTATGTATGAGCTCGCGCCCTTGGCGCTCGCGTATAAAGCGCCAAGAGACGGATCGTATTTGCGCACAAGTTCCATAAGTTCTTCAACGGTCATGTCGGTATCCTTCATGATTCCGTCCCCGATGGAATTCTATACGCGTATATTTAAATAAAATATAAACATTATTGCATTAATTAACAATCAAATGAATACAATTATTTGATTTTACGTATTGAAATAATTTAAATATAAAACATTATCCACGTAGTTATTGCACAATATATACAAAAAAACAATCTGTATTAAAAAAATTTTTCTATTTTTTATTTGAGTATTACTTTAAAAACAGAATTTAACACCACTAGAAAACAAAAATCATAAGAAAATTTTCAGACTAAAAAGTTCCCCACCCTTAATAAAATCTTACATCATTTAAATCTGTAATTGCCAAACGAAGGCTTTTTTTCAACATACTTAGCAGCATGCTTTTTAAAGCATTTGGCACAAGAGGAAGCTTTATTTTAATATCGCTTTAACTGCAATAATTCTATTACCCCCCCCTTCGCGCTCACTCCCACGACATAGAAAATTCTTCGTCCTTAAAAAGCGCCGCAAGCCCTGTTATTTGCTTTAACCTTAAAATCTCGTCGGCGCTCATTCCCAAGTGCTTTGAAATCCATGCGTCGGATTTCCCAAGCTCGGAGAGTTCGGCCACGATGTTGCTCATCAAATCCACGTCGTGAGAGCCCCTCGCACGGTTGTGCCTTATTGTCGATGCTATGCGCTCGCCAAGCGGCCTGTCGATTACCGAAACGGGCAGCATGCCGTTCTCCCTATCATAGATATCCTTATAATTTTTCATTATGAGATAACGGTGGAATCCGTCCACTATTTCATAGACATCTTTGTCCTCTATATAGTAGCAGACAACCGGCTGCGTGTAGCCGTCCTCCTTTATGGAAAGATACAGCAGCTTCATTTCAGGCGGCGCAACCTTATTTGGATTGTAAGAATTTGCCTGAACCTTCTCCAATGGAACAGCTTTTACTTTATAAACTGGGCTCTCATAAGATTTCTTCATAAATTTCTATATTTTTCTATCAGTTGTTTCATTCGCTCCTGCTGGTGTTTTGTCTGCGAAAAGCTCAATCCCACGCATATGTAGTCATTTTTCAAAATGCAAGCGCACATTCGCCTCCATGTCGGGGCAAGTTTTTTTTGTTCAAGCCCATTGTCGAGGCAGTCGGGAATGCGCTTGTACCTGACTATCGTTTCCAGATAAGGGGATTTTTTGTCGGTCGCGACGGCTTCAGGAGGGAGTTCCCTCAAGCTCTCTTCGTCAACCGGAGACCCTTTTCGATACCACCATAGCATAAACTTTTTAAACTTTTTTCTATAATGGTTTGCCATTTCTTTCGGAAGGGTCGCAAGAAGCATTTTGCAATAACTTTTCCACGTGTGCCCCTTTGGCAACTTTACTTTTCTGTATCCAAGTATCCTATTGCCACAATATATATTGCCAAAATTGGCACCGCTTACGCGGTTGACGACCTTCGCCCAAGTCGCAGGCTCAATTACTCTATACAGATTTAGCCCTATTCTCTGGTCGTCGCCGTACGGCTGGCATATCCGTTGGGAAGCCAGAGGCACGCCTGCTTTATAAAACTGGTCGTAGAGCGAATTGTATTTCCACCCGAGCTTCGCATTCCCAATCCATACGTCTCTAACATTCCAGTCATATATAGGGTATACGTTGTAAAATTCTCCGCTGATTTTAGTAGTCCAGTTTTTACCGCACATTTTGCCTTTAATGCGGTTTTTTATAGTTCTATACCGATTTAAACTTTCGTCCGAGCGTATTCCAACAAGGCACGCCGTTTTTTTGCCGTTTGAGTACCACTTCCCAAATTCTGGCACAAATTCTTCAAACTCCATCTGTTTTCTAAAAAACGGGAAAGGATTATTTTTTTCCGTAATCACGCCTGGAAAATCCGGATATTCGCGCACCCATTTATCTCTATTGTCGATGTCCCAGCAAGTCCAGAAGGGCTGGAAAACGCTTACTGAGTTCCTTAAATTTAGCGGCAGGCAAACCCAATATACATCGAGATATTCTGCGTTCTCCAAGAGAATTTCCCTTATAAAATTTATGGTGGCGCTATACTGCCCTTCCAAATCGAGAAATAGTATGCCGAGTTTCCGCTTTTCGCGATGTTCGCGCATATAATCCAAAGCCAAATTTAGCACTACGGAACTATCTTTCCCACCTGAAAAAGACACATAAACTTTCTCAAAGTTTTCAAATACGAATTTTATACGTTCTTTCGCCGCTTCGTAAACGTTTTTGTCTTGGTATTTTTTCAAAGTTTTCGCGCCTCCTTTGCGCCTATTACGCGCTCGACATCTCTAAGTAAATTACCCTTTTTTGACAAGTTTTTCCTTATAATTTCTTCAAGTTTTGTATCCACCCACAAGTTGTATATATTAACACTTCTCTGCTGCCCAATTCTATACACGCGGTATTTAGCCTGCTCCTTTTCCTTAAAATCAAACGTTTGCGAATAAAATATCAAGTTGTTGGCACACTGCAAGTTTAAACCTACGCTTCCAACTCCGTAAGTGCATATTAGGACATTTTCGTCTCTTTCAAAGCGCGCCAGATCGTCTTTGCACTTTCCCGTGTAGAGAAGGCCTCCGGTCGATTCCCTTAGGGAAAGCGCCTCGGAAATATATTTTACAAAAATTATCACTTTCTCTCCGCGTTCAACTATCTCTTTAACAAGTTCTACGGCTGCATGGTACTTTTGGGAGCAAGTTGTTGTGTACGCCATTTGGAATTTTTGGGCCACTGTAAAAAAACAGACGTATAATTTCCCCCTTAAAAAGGCGTCTTTAAACCTCGAATAATTTCGGCTTTCTTCAATATTCAGGCCAAAAGTTTTATTTATTATATTTATCTTGCAGCTTGAATCAAACTTTGAATTAAAAATGTACGGCCGAATTATTTCTATTAGCGCCTCGACATTGGCAGGCTTGGACCATCTTCGCCATGGGAACTGGTCAACGCCGTCAAAAAAATACACTAAAAAGTTGTCCGCAAACTGCCGTTCTGTCATTTTCAGTATATTGGGCGACAAAAACGTTATCTGCGAGTACAAATCCAGAAGGCTCTTTGTCACAGGAGTACCGTTTAAAATGAGTCGGAAATCGAAGAGGCTGTAATCGCATACGAGCCTTCTTGTGCGCAGCGCATGAATATTTTTTATAAAAATGCTCTCGTCAACCACGCAAAAATTTTTAACGCTCGCGGCAAGATTGCGCATTTGCATATATTTTGAGTCGCTCATAGAAATTCCCTCTATTGAGAAAAACGACATTTTTTTAAAAAAACCGCGGCTCCACCTTTTAACTTCGCCTATATATTTTTGCGAATTCACAAGGGCCGCGGGGGCTATCCATATTACTGCGTCGATACAGTCAAGTTTGCGCCTTATTAGGTCGCAGGCGACTTTTGTCTTACCGCTTCCCATTCCCATAAAAAGGGCGCCAGCCTTGAGCCTTGATAATTTTTCAACTGCCTTGCGTTGTTCTAAATTTAAGCTCATCTATGCAGGTCTGGTTATAGACGGGTTGTATATACGGCGGAAAATGTAATAATAGTTTCCAGCGCATATGATTTTTTTCCGCCAGCGATTTTTCTATAATAATAGTATTTTTCTTACCGAACTTAAAATCTTCGTTCCTCAATGAAACTCTGCGGCCGAACACGTAAAATTCTGTAGTTTCCCTGCCTCTATATAATATCGAACTGATTTTAACTCTCACTTTCATTGTTTCAAAATAGAAGCCTGTTGCCTGTTTTTTTATGTATTTATAGGTTTAAGTTGAAACTATTAAAGTGAAAAATTTATTTTTCCGTGGAATCCAATAAAAATCTTTTGGAGGAGAAAAAAACACTGCATTCTAAAAATTTTATGCAAAAAAAAGGCGCGCAACTTCCCGTTGCGCGCCATAAAGATTTTTCTGCCAAGCCAGAACTTTGGAGCTACTGTTTCGCCGCCGCTGGCAGCCTGTTATATGGGAATGTGCTATACTTTCGCGACACAGACACCAAGCCTTGCATCATACAGAAGCAAATCCCGATTTTTTATTCGGAGATTTTTAAGGAAAATTCTTGCGTCCGGCTACGGCAAAACACAGCCCGTTAAGCCTTGTGCCTCGCACCGCGCTGGGTTGACGCTCCGCCCTTTTTCTGGGTGAATTCGAGCCCCCCACCGTCCTTGCGCACATCGACTTTAATCTCGCCTCCGTCGTCAACTATTGTTCCTTTCAGGATTTCCTCAGCGACATTGTCTTCGAGTTCGCGCTCTATCGCCCGCTTGAGCGGACGCGCGCCGTATTTTTCGTCCCAGCCTTTGGAAATTAGGAAATCTTCCGCCGCCTGGCTTACAGCCATGGACAAGCCGCGTTCAGCGAGCCTTGCGCGGACTTTATCCAGTTCGAGGCGTACGATATCCCTCATGTTGTCCTTAGTGAGGCTTCTAAATAGAACGATGTCGTTAATTCTGTTGAGGAATTCCGGGCGGAAAGATTTTTTCATTTCCTCCATCACGCGCGACTTTAGCAATTCGTAGTCTCCCTCCGAATCGGCCGCCGCAGAGAATCCCATTGAAGGATTTTTTTGGAGAATATGCGCCCCAACATTGCTCGTCAGGATTATAATCGTGTTGCGGAAGTCAACGGTACGCCCGAGGCTGTCGGTGAGCCTGCCGTCTTCGAGCACCTGCAAGAGGAGCTGTGCGACGTCCGGATGCGCCTTTTCGATTTCGTCGAATAGAATGACGCTGTAAGGGCGCCTGCGAACTTGCTCTGTGAGTTGGCCGCCGTCCTCGTGCCCGACGTATCCGGGCGGCGAGCCTATCAGTCTGGACACCGAGTATTTTTCCATATACTCCGACATGTCTATTTGAATCAGAGCCTCCTGCTTTCCGAACATCTGTTCGGCGAGCATCTTGGCAAGATAAGTCTTGCCTACCCCCGTCGGTCCGAGGAACAGGAATGAGCCTATCGGGCGCTTCGGGTCTTTTAGTGCGGCGCGCGAGCGGCGCAGAGCCCTTGCTATTACAGAAGTTGCCTCCTGCTGTCCGACAACGTGCTTGCGCAGGTATTGTTCCAATTCAAGGAGCTTTTTATTTTCGCCCTCTTCCATTCTCGCGAGCGGTATGCCCGTCCACGAAGACACGACTGCCATAATGTCGTCTTCTCCGACTTCCACTACCTTGTCTTCGAGCGACTTTTTCCATGCCTTTACGATATCCTCCTTCTGCGAAACGAGGGATTTTTCCGTATCGCGCAAGGCGGCAGCCGCCTCAAAACGTTGGTCGCGTATGGCGTCCTCCTTTTGCTGCCGAACCGAGTTTATCTTTTCAGTGAGCTCGTTTACTTCGGCGGGACGCTCCATAAGCCTGATTCGCGCCCTGCTGCCTGCTTCGTCAATGACATCTATTGCCTTGTCGGGCAGGAATCTGCTTGTAATGTAGCGTTCTGAAAGCTTTACGGCGGACTCCAGCGCAGCGTCCGAATAGCGGCAGTGGTGGTGCTTTTCGTAATTTGGGCGCAGTCCGCGCAGAATTTTTATAGCGTCCTCGGTGCTTGGCTCGTCGACCTTAACGCTTTGGAAGCGCCTGTCGAGGGCGCTGTCCTTTTCGATGAATTTGCGATATTCTGCCACAGTTGTTGCGCCGATGCACTGCAACGAGCCTCTGGAGAGGGCGGGCTTAAATATGTTGGAAGCGTCCATAGCGCCTTCTGCTGCCCCGGCTCCGACTATCGTATGGAGTTCGTCTATGAACAAAATTACGTCTCCCGACTTTTCAATCTCGTCCATTACGGCCTTTATGCGCTCCTCAAACTGTCCGCGGTACTTTGTGCCGGCGACCATGAGAGCTATGTCGAGCGAAATTACGCGCTTGTTTGCGAGCAATTCTGGGACTTCTCCCGATGCAATCTCGCGCGCAAGCCCCTCCACAATGGCGGTCTTTCCAACGCCCGCCTCGCCGACAAGCACCGGATTGTTCTTGGTTCTGCGGCAAAGGATTTGGACGACTCTCATTATCTCGTTCGATCTTCCAACGACAGGGTCGAGCTTGTCCGCGCGCGCCAGTTCAGTAAGGTCGCGCCCAAAAGCTTTCAGGGCGCTCGTCTGGCGGCCTGTTTCCATTTTTTCCTGAGGGGACTGTTGTTCCTGCTCGGAATTTGAATCGGGAAAATCGCCCACAAAATTCGGGTCTAGCTCCGCCAAAATCTGGTTGCGGCAGCTATTTATGTCAATGCCAAGCTCCCTTAAAACTGTTGCGGCTACTCCTTCGCCTTCGCGGAGCAAGCCCAAAAGAATGTGCTCGGTGCCGATGTAGTTATGGTGCAGTTGGCTGGCTTCGTACGAAGCGAATGCGAGAACTTTTTTTACGCGCTGTGTCTGCTGAATGTCAGAGGCCGACTCGGGCGATGCGCCCTTGCCTACAATGCGCTCTATTTCTGCGCTGACATTTTCGAGGTTGACGCCCATTTTGCGCAATACGTTTACGGCAACCCCCTGCCCGAGCTTAATTATGCCCAGGAGTATGTGTTCGGTGCCGATGTAGTTGTGCTTGAAGTTTTGCGCCTCTTTGCGAGCCAACGCAAGCACCTGTTGTGCCCTTGGTGTGAATTGTTGCATTTGTCTTTTCTTAAATTTGATACGGTAATCCGTATGGATACGTCATTACATATCGGATTTTTTGGCATAATTTAAAGCGGATCCAAGAAATTTGAGGATTAGAATAAAAGCTCAAATATTTGGAATCTTTTTTGCGAATTCGTTTAGAATCGAAGCCCTAAGAGCGTCGCGCTTTTGGGAATCCGCATCTCGAAGGCCGGAATTTGCGGTCAAATGGGCAGGTTTTACCGACATTGCCACGGAATCTATTTCTTCGATAAATTCTCCGGCGCGCGGGTCGCCGCTCATATCCGCCATAAATCTGATGTACGAAAGTGTCGAGAGCGCCTCAGATGTGTCGATTAGCCTGCACGACGCAAGCAGCGCCTTTGCCCTTGAAAATTTGTCTTCAAGCAGCAGGGGATTTTCGTAAGACAGCTTTTCGCGCGCATTTATTTCAAACTCGGCGACCTTCTTAACGAATTTCGACATCTTTTTTATTATGTCCGCCTCGGAAAGCCCAAGCGTTTGCTGGTTGGATATTTGAAAGAACGACCCGAAAGAATCGCTGCCCTCGCCAGACGCTCCGCGGACGCATATTCCAAGCTGGCTAAGCCCTCTAACGACTTTGTCCATCAAGTCCGAGAGCGCGAGAGCCGGCAAGTGCATCATGACCGACGCCCTCAAACCAGTTCCGGTATTTGTCGGGCATGCAGTCAAGTACCCGAATGTCGGGCTGAAAGCGTATTTTGCATTTTTTTCAAACCCGTCGTCTATTGCGTTTGCCGAGCGCAGAGCTGCCGCAAGATTCAGCCCCTTTGAAAATGTCTGGATTCTCAGATGGTCTTCTTCATTTACCATTACCGCGCAAGATTTGTCTGCAGAGACAAATACTCCCCTGCCGTATGAACTCTCGGCTAGCTCGCGGCTCGCAAGCCTTTCCTCCACAAGCATGTCTTTATCGTGCTGTGGAAGGTCGTCCATTTTAAGGAAAGTGCCGCCGCTTAGCTTGCGGACGCCCGATAGCGTCTGCCCGCAAAAGTTGAGCACTTCGGACAGCCCGTTCGGATCGAGGGTGTTTACAAACTTGCGCCCTGCGATGTTTCTCGCAAGCCTTATGCGCGTGCTTTTAAAAATAGCGGAATTTGCGCGGCGCTTTTGCGGTTTGTCGGGCCCGTTCATTTTGAGAGTGAATTTATGCGGTCGCGGAGTTTTGCAGCGTCTTCGTATCTTTCCTCGCGGACGGCTTCGTCAAGCTTTGCGCGCAAAACGTCGATGCTTTCCGCATCGGCTTCCTGTTTTGTTTGCTCGATTTCCTGCGCGGCCGGCGGCGCGCTCTCAGGCTGGGAGGATTCCTCGGATTGGACTTCTTCTGCCGCTTTATTCTCAATTCCGAATATTTTTCCGACCTGCTCTATGGCTTTGCCCAATAGTTCGAGCGGGTTCAGCGTCTGCGAGTCAGCATGCTTTTTGGGAGACTTTCCGACGTGGACGCTGCCAAACTGCATCTGAGCGAGAAATTCCGGTAATTTGTCTGAAAAAGTTTCGTAGCAATCGGGGCAACCGAAGCGCGCTCCCTTTTCGACATCGACAAAAGACGTTCCGCAAGTCGGGCATACGCCGGATTTCGAGGCTTTTGAGACGTCTTTTATAAGCTGTTCTTCAAGCTCCTTAATTTTCGGCATTATTTGCTCGGGAATCTCGAGCGCGTCCATAGACATTTTTTCTGCACATTCCGAGCAAAGGTGAATCTTGACCTTTTTGGACTCGATTATCTTTGTGATATGCACTGTCGCGGGCTTCCCGCAAATATCGCATTTATATTCGTTTGCCATTTTACGCTCCGATTCGGAGCAATCTTTTTGTTAGATGAGTTTCAGAAGCTCCCGGGTTGAGGGTATGTCCTTTATAATTTGCGCCGGCAAAGGACCGACTCCTATATATCGCAAATTTGGAAGAGTTTTTAAGGGGGTATCCGATGAGGCAACGTCAATTATGCTTTTTAGGCAAAAGGCGATGTAGCGCTTGGCGTTTGCCGGGAGCGCGTCGAAACTGCGGACACCCGAGATGTCTTCGCTCCACCCGGGGAGCTGCGCGTATACGGGCTTCAAGGTTTTGCGCACGGAGTCGTCCCTTGGAACGCCCATGTAGATTTTGCCGTCCGGGCCGCGATAGGAGGTGCATACGAGCAATTCTCCGCCTTCAGCCCAATCGCCCGAATATGAAAGCGCGTCGAGCTTATTTATGGCGATGTCGTCGTATCCGCCGTATCTTAGAGCGTCGCCCTTCTCTACGGCGTCAAACCAGCCGACCATGCGCTGGCGGCCGGTGCTCACGCCAAATTCGAGCTTTTTGAGCTTTACCGCGAGCGGGTGAGCGTCGTCCATTTGAGTAAGGAAGACGTGCGTGCCGACTTTCGTGTCGTACGCCTTGCAGCAGCCTATCGTGTGCACAGGCATAAGCGGTATTCCCGCGCTCTGGAAAAATTCAGGGACTCCCGTGTGGGAAGCCGTGACGTTTGGAGCAAATCCGTGGCGTTTGTCGAGCCAATAGGACTGCCCGAATTCTCCGACAATATATTTGTCCTCCGCGAGCGCTTTTAGGCAGGCTTTGCGAACATCGCCTACGTATTTTGCAAGCGCTGTTCCGGCCTTCCAATAGCAGTCCACTATTTTTTCTATATTCAGCTCGAACGGGGCGTCGGCCTTAAATGGGTGGAAATCAAATTCCGACTCAGGGAAGATTCCGTCTTTTATAGAGTCAGCATTCGCGCGGAGTTCGGCGCGGGTAAGGACGTCGAAGAACGAATTCCAATCTTCCTCCGATACGCCGCAGACGTATTTTATTGTGTCGCACGCGCGGCGGAGCCTTGCCGAAAGCTTTTTTTCAAATTTGTCGCGCGGGCCGAGGAAGTCGGCATACTGTATTTGGAATTGTCCGACTTCGTCCGCATAAGACGGGGTTATGCCCCTGCCCGTCGAGCCTCTTGGCTCTTCGTTGAGCTTGTTTACGCGGTAGTTTTCCCATGCGAGATCGAGGAGGCGGTGGCCGATATCGCTCACCATGGTGCGCTCGTCAATTAGCAGGCGGTCAAATATATTGTAGCCGCGGGCTTCGAGGGGTTTGCCCTCCCATAGGAATTTTCTCGGGTCGGCGACGACACCGCTGCCGATTGCCAGAATTTTTACGTCTTTTTCAATGACTCCCGCCGGCAGCAGGTTTAGTTTAAGGCCACCGGCTGTGTGTCCGGAGTTCGCCCCGCCGTTAACTTTGAGGACGATTGCGGCGATATCCGGGCGTCCGGTTTCCGCTTTTAGTTCGTCTATAATTTCATAGACGAGGCGGCCCTTGCCTTCGTCGCCCATGCTGATTCCCACATCCGCGATTAAATGACTTTTAAATTCCGTAATCATAATTTTTAAGTTTTCCGCCCCTATTATTTGGCACGAAGTTTTACAGTTTGCACTTTGTAGAGGTTTTTACAACACAATTTTGCGGTTTGAATATTTTGTGCGGTTTTATATGTAAAAATTTATTTGACGATTTTTATGAACTATAAAATATTTATTCAATACAGCTTTTGCGGAGGGGGCGCAACACTGCATGTATGCGATTGTTGAAGAGCCGCCGATTTAAATAGCCGTAGTTTTTTATGATGGAAAAGTGGATTTTTACTAAGATGGGACAGTTAAAATATTTTTTATGCTTATGCGCGGCTCTGCACTTAAGAGCGCACGGCGTCTTTGGTAAAAATATAGTGGAGATAGGCAAGCCAGACGCCTCTGCGGCCGAATTTAACGATTTCGGCGTGGATTTTAACGGCGCGAGATACTATTTTGACGAGACAAAAACCGACCCGTATGAGGCGTCCAAAAAATTTTTTGCCGCTCCCGTCAAGTACGACGCCCAGAAAGACAAAGCTTCCGACTTCCCCTTTGTATTCCCCGCAAAGGACTGCGAATGGGCCGACCCGACTTTTAAACGCCAGCCAGAATCAAAATTTTACTATCCGCAACAAAACAGGTACAAAGCATACAACAAAAAAAAGGAATGCGGCCCAGCCTCGATATTTTTTAACCTCGACGCCGCCCCGCGCGACCTCTATCTAAAAATAGGCTTTGTTGACAAGGCGCCAATATCCGCCGACATAAAATTACAGGTATCCTCCAACGGCAAAGAAGTATCGGAAGGCGTGTCGGTGCCCTACAAGCGCACTCCGCAGAATAAATATCCCTGCTTTGAAAATATTTTGTTTAATTCCAAGACTTGGGGAATACCCGCCGGCATATCTGTAAAAATTCCCGCCGAAGCGCTTAAAGAAGGAAGAAACGAGATTTCCCTGCGCGCCATAGCCGACAAAAAAATCGGCGGTATCCCCCAATGGTTTGCGTTTGACTACATAATATTGTCGGACGAGCCCGGGCTGCCGAAAGTCGAAAATCCGCTGGAGCGCGAAGGCAAAAAAGCCCTTTCGGCTCTTGGCTGCGAGAAGATAGCCTTCACCGCAAGGGGCAGCTCAGGAGACATTCACTGGTACGGGAATTTCGGCAGGTTTTCAGGAGCCGACAGCTCAAATAAAAAAATAGATGCAAGGCTGAACGCGTGCGCATATTCGATAAACGGCGGAAAGCTTGCACTGCTCGACGTAAAGACCGGGAAATTGGACATTCTCGTCGATGATCCCGCGGGAGGCGTGCGCGACCCGGTAGTAAGCTACGACGCTAAAAAGATAATGTACTCCCACCGCAAAGACGGCAGTCACTATAAAATATTTGAGATAAACCTCGACGATAAAAAAATCCGCCAGATGCCCTTTTGGGAAGAGGGATACGACGACATAGAGCCCGCCTATTTGCCCGATGGCGACATAATTTTTGTTTCGAGCCGCTGCCGTCGAATGGTTCCCTGCTGGGCGGTCGAAGTCGCAATTTTACACAGATACTACGCCGCGGAAAATGTAGTCAGGGCGATTTCCGCGAACGTCGACCAAGACAACTCCCCGTGGCCGACTTCCGATGGGAAGATAATATATATGAAGTGGGAGTACGTCCACAAGAACCAGATGAATTTCCACGCTCTTTGGAAGAAGGACGCCAACGGCGCAAACGACATGATATACTTCGGCAATGACATACCGAACCATCTGTACATAGACGCCAAGGAAATTCCCGGGGCAAAGAATTCGTACGTCCTGACGTTTTCCGACTGGCACGGCAGTCGCGACCATTTGGGGCGCGTTGCCTTTTTGCGCAACCCGCGCAACCCGTCCGACACTTCCGCCTTTTCGCTCGCGTCGGGCGAGTCGTTTGGCGAATTTTCCTACCCATTTCCGATTAACGAAAATTATGCGCTCGTGTCCGACAAGGATTCCATTCTGATAATGGACGACAAGGGGCACATTTTTCAGGACATAAAAATTCCCGCGGATTTTTCCGCCGAGCTGAAAAAGCGCCGCTTGGAAATAAAAAATCCCGTTCCCATAAAAAAATCCCCAAAAGGCGAGATTACGGCAGATACCGCAGATTACGACGAGGAAGACGCGACAGTGTCGGTCGTGGATGCCGCGATAGGCAGAAATATGGGCAATATAAAAAGCTCAGACATAAAGAAGCTGCTCATTAGCGAGATACTCCCCCTTGCCTGCCACCTAACCGGAGGAATGGAGCCGATAACTATGCTTGGAACTTTCAGTTTGGAGCGCCCGCTCGGCACTGTGAATGTAGAGGAGGACGGCTCTGCGCACTTCAAGGTGCCCGCGAATAGGGCTCTTTCCTTCACTGCTTTGGATGCAGAAGGAAAGGCTATAAAAAAGATGCAGAGCTTTGTAAACTTCGCGCCCGGAACAACCACATCATGCATAGGCTGCCACGAGCAGAGGGACATGGCCCCTCCGCCGATAATGCACAAGCTAAAAGCGCTGCGCCGCCCCGCAGACAAACTTGCACCCATAGCCGGGGTAAAGTGCGGGGAAGTCCCCGATTTTGTGCGCGACATACAGCCGCTTTTGGACAAGTATTGCACAGAATGCCACAATCCGCAAAAATATTCAGGCAAAATAGACCTGACTCCTGGAATGGGGCCGATGTTCGCCCGCAGCTACTACGAGCTCTACATGGCGGATCAAATAGTTGACGGCTTCAACCGAAACGGAAATATGCCGCCTTATGAATTTGGCTCGGGATCGAGCAAGCTCCTAAAAAAGTTTGAGGGCAAGCACCATGCCAAGCGCGCAACAGACGAAGAGCTAAATCTTGTAAAAGTATGGCTCGACACCGGCGCCCTGCACGCCGGAAGCATAGCAGCCGCCGAATCCGGCATGCTTGGCAGCTACTATCTAAACAGATTTGTCAGCCGCGACGCCGGCTGGAAGGAAATCGCCGAGATGAACGACGTGTTCAAGAAGAATTGCGCGTCGTGCCATAGCGGGCAAAAACGCCTACCCGACATGATAAGCAAGGATTCCCGCGAGCTGCTCAACTGGCATTTCACATTCTATGTGAAGGGTAAAAATGATCCGAGACGGAGGCTGTCGGCGGGAGCTGTGTTTAATTTGACGTACCCCGAAAACTCGGCTGTATTGAAAGCGCCGCTCTCGGCAAAAGCGGGCGGGCGCGCGGGCGACGGACGCCACCCCGTTATATTCACTTCGCGCGACGACTCCCGCTACCAAACAATATTAAAAGCCATAAATAAGGCAAAAAACTATGTTGAAACGCAAAATCCGCGCTACGACTCCCCGAATTACAAGCCCAAAGGAGCGTACCTGAAGGCAATGAAAAGGTATGGAATAATCAAGGGCGACAATTTTGAAAATTTCAATGCCTTTGAATGTGACAAAAAATACTGGGATAAAGTCACCGCTCCCAAACCATATAAATGCATGCAAGATTTATGAAAAAACTAATTCCATTGTTGGCGTTTGCAGTTGTAATTCTAACGGCTGCCGCGCAAGATAATCCGAATCCCTCTGTTTACGGCGATATACCCGATTATGGGGAAAAATATCTGAGCCCCGATTTCGTAAAGCTCGACAAAAAAGCGGGGTTATTGGTTGCATGCCGCACCGGCGACGAACTCCTCAAAATAAACCCGGAAACGAAGGCGGTCGAGTCGCGGATAGAGCTTGGAGGGCATCCGTCGGGTATAGCCGTTTCGCCGGACGGGAAATTTGCGTATGTGACAATAGCAGCTCCCAAAGGCGAAATTTTAAAGATTTCTCTCGAAGACTCTAAAATAGCCGAACGCGCGCCCGCCGGGCATATGCCGCGCGCGGTTATAATTTCCGCCGACGGGAAAACTCTGTATTTTGCGAACCAGTTTGAAAACGTCGTCCGTGCGTTCGATTCTAAAACGCTGAAAGAAAAAGCCCGGGGAAAAGCCGTGCGCGATCCGTTCGCCCTGGCGCTCTCAAAGGACGGCTCAAAAGTTTTTGCAGCCAACCAGCTTCCCGAGCCTAAAGGCGGCCTATACGAGGAGAATATCGGAGCGGCGGTATCAGTTTTCGACGCAAAAACTCTCAAAACGCTAGCAAAAATAGACCTTCCAAACGGCTCGATAAACGCGCAGGATATAAAAGTGTCGCCGAGCGGAAAGTTTGCGTACTTAACCCATGTGGTTGCGCGCTTTAACGTTCCCACGACGCAAGTCGAAAGAGGCTGGATAAATACCAATGCCGTAAGCCTGATAGATACCCAAAATAACAAGCTCTACGCCACATTCCTGTTAGATGACATCGAATTGGGCGCGGCGAACCCCTACGGGCTTGCATTTACACCCGACGGCTCAAAATTGCTCGTCACCCACGCCGGAACCCACGAGGTAAGCCTCATAGATTTGCCCGCGCTCGAAAAGCGGCTGGCAGAAAAATACGCCGCAAATCCTGATTCGCGAAAAGTCTTTGATGACATATGCAACGATCTCGCGTTTTTATCCAATATACGCAAAAGGATAGCGATGCCCGGCAGCGGCCCGCGCCATATCGACGCGGACGACAAATGCGCGATTGTAGGCCTATATTATTCCGATACACTTGCAGAAATAAACTTTGGCGATTTATCCGCAAAAAAGATATCGATAGGCGGCAACGAGAACTTGAACGAGATGAGGAAAGGAGACCTTTTCTACCATGACGGCCGCCTATGCTTCCAACAATGGCTGTCCTGCGCTACTTGCCACACGGAAGTGCGCTCCGACGCGTTGAACTGGGACTTGCTAAACGACGGCATCGGCAACCCCAAGCAGTCAAAATCAATGCTGTACGCGCATTTTACGCCGCCCTCAATGATAACGGCCGTTCGCAAAAATGCGAATATTGCGGTTCGCAAGGGCATACAATACATACAGTTTACGCGCCGCCCCGAGTCAGACGCGAAGGCAATCGACAAATATTTGAGCTCGTTGCGAGCCGTTGAAAGCCCGCACATAAAAAACGGAGAGCTTTCTGACGCCGCTCTGCGCGGGCAAGTTGTATTTGAGGAGGCAAAATGCTCCGTATGCCACACGGGCAAATACTACACTGACATGAAACGCCATGATGTCGGTTCAGGGCTTGAAGAATACAAAGGTTTTGCATTCGACACTCCGACGCTTTGCGAAGTATGGCGAACGGCCCCATATCTATACGACGGCCGGGCGAAAACAATATTTGAGATGTTTAAGCTCTACAACAAGGACGACAAACACGGACATACGTCCCACCTAACAGACGACGATCTCCGCGACCTCGAGGAATACGTAAAAACCCTCTGATTCCTGTAAAGGCGGAGAATAATGCCTTTTTTGCAAGCTGCGCGTGCGGGAGCCACTGCCGCGCGCTGCTGCATTCGCCTAAAGGCGAGTTGCGCTTTTTGGCTTTTGGAGTATATTTGTACAATTATTGCTTGAGGCAGTTTTCCGCCACATGGAGGTTTTATATAAATATGCGAGCATCTGCCTTCAACAGTCGAAACGCCCCCCTGCTCCGCTAACCGAATCTATTTAGGTTTTAGGGATTTTTAATACATGGGAAAAGTGCTTCTGAATATTTGGCGCTTTATAGTGGAAACTTTTATTAAAAAAAATGGCGCGGAGGATAAGTTTTTTTATGGCAATCAATCCGCAGTTTAGGCTAAAGGAATTTGGGTACGAAAAAAGCGAAACCGCTTTGAGGTTTCGCTTTTATTTTCTACTTTGCGCATTGCCCTGCGAGCGGCTTTTATGCAGCCAGCGAAGCCTGCGCCCGAGCTTGAGCTGCAATTAGAAGCCAAATACAACAGCAGTGCCGAACCAGAGGTTCTGTTCTTTGCCGTCCATATTGGCGTCGCCGTCGTTGTTGCACGCCCAACGGATACCGGCAGAAATTGCCATGTTGTCGGTCACTTGTATAACCGCGTCGGCAGAAATACCGGTGTAAACGTATCCGCCGTATGTGAGTCCGCCGCAATAGTCGGCGTAGCCAACATAAGCCGCGAGATTGACAAATCCCCAGTTTTCGTCGATGAGCCATTTTGTGACAGGAGCTTCGTACGAGAGACCGCCTTCAACAGTCGTTCCGCTATAAGTGTAGTTATAGTAGAAAGCGGCGTACGGCGAAACATTGAAGTCACCGAGCAAATCGGTTGTGTCATAGGAGACTTGCACCATTATTTCGCTTTCATTTTTGGAGTCGCTGCTGGTGTAGGTGTATCCAAGATATCCGACATCAAAAGTGATATTTTCAATGGTGTAAGTAATTCCGGCATAAAAATCGTTTTCGCCGAAGCTATTATCTACGCCATAAAATCCCCAATACTGCGCGTAGGCGGCAAATCCGCTTCCCAAGTCGTATCCGAGGTCTACCATCGGATTTACGCCGTGGCCAGCCTGAGCTTTGCCGCGGAAGATGTATTCCGATTCATAAGCCATCGTTGCGGAAGCAGAAAAGTTTTCAAACGGTTTTGAAAACAATTCATTTTCGATAAGCGTATTCACCTCTTTCTGCGCGCATTGCGCGCCAGCCGGGCAGGAAGCGCTCTGGGTAGCCGGAGCAGCCGCTGCAGCTTCAGCTGCAAAAGTCGCGGCAGCAGAAGCGAATAATGCTACGATTGATATGATTAGTTTGTTTTGCATTTTCGTTTTGTTTTGGTTAGAAATTTGATTAAAATTGCTATTTTCCAATTCTTGTCAAGAAGAACCGCAAGCCCGAGATATTCGGACTTGCGGAATTGACTGAACTATTCGTTGGAGAAGATTTGGAATCCGTTGTAAGCCTCCATGCCGTGTTCGGAGATATCCAAGCCTCTGAGCTCGTCGCTGCGGGAGACCCTTATGCCCATAGTATACTTCATGGCGAGGAATATTATGGAGCTGATAACGATACTTGCCACAGCCACTGCGACTACCCCGATAAGTTGCGGCATAAACGCATGGTCAGGCGAGAATATGCCTACCGCGAGAGTACCCCATACGCCGCACACAAGGTGAACCGAAAGAGCGCCGACCGGGTCGTCAACACATATCTTGTCAAAGAAGTATACCGCGAATACAACCGCAATGCCGGATATAGTTCCGATTACGCATGCCGAAGTGATTGACACGCAATCTGCACCAGCCGTTATGCCTACAAGACCCGCGAGACAGCCGTTGAGGATCATGGACAAATCAGGCTTTCTTTGTGTAATCCAAGATGTGAACATAGCCGCCATGAGTCCGAATGCTGCCGAGAGAGCAGTTGTAGTGAAGACATACGCAACCATGATTGGGTCGGCAGAGAATACCGAAGCGCCGTTAAATCCGAACCATCCAAACCAGAGGAGGAATACGCCAAGAGTTGCGAAGCCGAGGTTGCTACCTGGTATAGCGTGCGCCTTGCCGTTGATGTACTTTCCGATTCTCGGGCCTACGAGTATTACGCCCACGAGAGCCGCCCAGCCGCCGACTGAATGAACGAATGTGGAACCGGCGAGGTCGTAGAAGCCGAGCTCCTTAAGCCAGCCGCCGCCCCAGCCCCAAGAGCCGATAAGGGTGTACCCGAAAGCCGCATATAGGATTGCGAAGATTATGTATGCGCTAAACTTAATGCGCTCTGCAACTGCGCCGGAAACGATAGTCACAGCGGTAGCGGCGAACATTCCTTGGAAAATGAAGTCTGTCCAGTAGGAGTAAAGCCCGCCGTTGTAGGCGATTGCGCCGGCATCGCCCTCCGGGCAGGATAGACCGAATCCTCCAAATCCAAGGAAGTGGCCGAGAATCCAGTTATCGCCGGGATACATCAGATTGAAACCTATAATCAAATAGGTAATCAATCCGATTGCCACGGTAATGACATTCTTTGAAAGAATGTTTACGCTGTTTTTAGCTCTGGAAAGGCCGGTTTCGACGAGTGCGAACCCCGGGTGCATGGAGAAAACCAGAACCGCGCCAAGCAGTATCCAGAGGTTGTTAATAGTGAACATTTCCGCGCTTACCGAGGCTGCCTTGGTGGCTACTGCGGCGGCTGCTGCTGCCGGTTCGGCTGCCTTTGCAGCTTCTTCGGCCGCAAGGGGCAAAGCTGCCGTAGTCGCGGCTAATGTTGAGAGAAATATCTTATTCATAGTAGTAAACTCCGATTAGAAAAAATCACATATTAACCGATTGCGTCGGGGCCAGTTTCCCGCGTGCGAACGCGTATGCACTGTTCGAGGTTTAAAACGAAAATCTTGCCGTCGCCGATGTGGTCCGTATGGGCGCCTTTTATAATAGAGTCAATAGTCAGGTCGACAAATTCGTCGTTGACTGCTATTTCAAGGCGGACTTTTTTCAGGAGGTTTACCTCTATCTCGTTTCCGCGATAGTTTTCGCTATAACCTCTTTGCCTTCCGCATCCGAGGGAATTTGTAGCCGAAATCCTGTAAATTTGGTTCTTGAAGAGTTCCTTCTTCACGTCACCTAATTGTTCAGGCTTTATGTATGCTATGATTAGTTTCATTGTGAGTTTTGGTTGGTAAAAAATGTAAAGCAGAAGGCATGCCAGTTTTGTAATTTTTTATCTATTATATTTACAGTTAATTAATTACAAAAAATAATTCCCACAAATTAGGCGGAATAAATTACTTCAATTTTGTAGTAAACTCCATAAATACTACAAAATTGTCGCAACGAAGGGCAATAAATATACTTCACGAAAATGTTTTTTTAGCGGAATTACAGATAAAGTACAAAATTTCAAAATTTACGTCCGACAAATATCGCAAATACAAACTTTAAGTAGAAATAACAGGACAAAATCCGAGTACCCTACTTTAAAAAGAAATTTTACTCTGTAAAAAGACATATGGAAAACACGCAAGTCATTACAAAATTGTCGCACGCTAAAATTGCCGTATCAATTTCAAAAATGTTCCTTGTGGTGAAGACATGCGAATAAGAGTTGTACCAGCATCTTGCAGCGCAAAGTTATAAAAAAATATTGAAACAAATACGGCAAATTTGTTTTATAATAAATTGGAGGGAAAAATATGAGAAAAAGTATAATAACCGCCTGCTGCCTATTAAGCGCAATAATTTTAAGCCCGCACGTAAACGCTTCCATAAATTCAGACTTGATTGAAGCAATGAAAGATGCGGCAACCCCAAATAAATCCGTATCGCGAGAAGAATGGATAGCAGGCATAAACGCCCTCTGTGAATCGCTTGTAAAAGCCGATGCGCTGATTTCCCCCGACGGCGGAAACAAAAAAATATATTTTGACGGAATAAAAAACAACCTGACAAACGGCAACGAACACAAATTTATAGAGGACAGACTTTGCGAATTATTGGAAGACGACAATATTGAATGCGAGCGGCAAAGCTCGGACGAACCCTTCCCGGCAAATTTTAACGGACTTATATTAAAGGGTTCGATAGACAATTCGTCAGTAATGATTGGCAGCGAGAAAGCTTTAGCTTACTCAATGCAGTTGGAAATAGTGCAAAACCAAAAGACCGTATGGAAAGACAGCGTAATGCTTGTACCCGGAAATTCGCAATACGAGGAAGAGCCGGTCGTCTCCCAGACGATAGTCACCGGGGCGATAATGAAACCGCATTTTAGGCCGCTGCGCCCCTGCGTAGGGTCAAGCAGACCTATTTTAATAATAAACAACAATGGGGTGAGAGTAATTCCGACCGGAAGGCACAGAATGCACCCATACTCGCCCCGGTCACCTACGGTGATTGTAATGCCGCGCCCCCAAGTATCGCACCCCGCGCCGCCACCGCGGCCGGCGCCAAGGCCACGAATGAGATAATTTTTTCTTTATATCCGCCGCAAATATAGAACGGCGGATTTTTTTTGCTCGTCGCTGGCAGG
>UMAM01002895.1_pt1 | contig 20575 bp, 15 predicted proteins | sample 1963711 | NCBI WGS metagenome assembly UMAM01 (sample SAMEA4835916, study PRJEB28245) | human gut metagenome | biome: gut microbiome; material: fecal sample | place: Denmark | collected 2008
CTTCGAGAGGCGCGCGCATGAGCGCGTCGAGCGAGCCGTATTTGCGCGCCAAATCCTTTGCGAACTGCTCGCCTATCTCGAGAATCCCGAGCCCGAAAATCAGCCGCCACAGCTCGCGCTTTTTCGACGCGGCGATGGAGGATACGAGGTTGTCCGCGCTTTTGTCCTTGAAGTTGTCGAGCTTCATCACGTCTTCGCGGGTCAGCGAATATATGTCCGCGGGATCCTTTACTCCGAGCGTCTCGACGAGCTTGTCCACCGCCGACGCGACGCGCGCCACGAAAACGGCCGTGTTATCCTCTACGCCGACAATATGACGGGCTCGCTGAAAACGGCCATCGAAACGTGTTCCGCCCGGCGCGCCGCGCAGGCGGCATACAACGAATCGCACAATATAACGCCCAAGTCTGTCACGCGCCCGATTGAAAGTCCGCTCATAAAACGCGGAGAAAAACTCGAAAACGTTGAAAGAAAATCCAAAGGGGAAATCGCGGAGATAGTCGAGGAGCTTCGGCGCGAGATGCTCGCCTGCGCCGACAGGCTCGATTTTGAGCGCGCCGCGGTTTTGCGCGACCAAATTAAATATATCAGAGATAAATGCGCCAAATAGCCCTCCAAAGCCGTGCCTGAATGTACGGCACGCCCTTTGGCTCAGCTAAACTATCTTCGCTCCGTTCTGCGCGCATTGCTACGCCGCATAATTTTTTTTTGGCGAGCGCGCAAAAAAATGCGGCGTTAGCCGATGCGGCCCACTTGCGCGGCGCCCGTACCAGGCAGGAGCCGCCGATGCCCGCAAGACGGGAACTTTCCGAGGGGACGTTTTTTTTTGCGGGGGGGGAGAAGTAAGCGTAAACCTAAATTCGTTCCCGCGCCGGTTTATCTTTAGGCGGTTTGCTCGCGCCGAAAAGGGCCTCCATGCAGGCGCGCCGGGAAAAATAGGGAATAGGGCGTGAAAGCATGAAATTTTAAAACGCCGCCGACCTGTCCTTTTTTTCGCCCCCCGCGCCGATTCTAAAGAATTTAAGCTGCCTTGCCTTAGAATCTATCAGCACGGCTTCCGCCAACATTTGCGAGTTGCAGTCGAAATCGATTATATCGACGTCCGAAGGGCGGTCCTTTTTCAATATGCCGCCGTATCCCTGGGTTATAAAGAAATTTACGCCTCCCCTCTTGAAAGTCCTGTCGAAATGGCTGTCTCCCACGATATTTCCGGCCAGTTTTCCGCCTTCGGAGACGAAATCGTCCATTATCTTCACGAACTCTTTGCCGTTTACATATTTTGGAGTGGGCACGGTCTCCCAGTTGCCGAGGTCGTCGAAACAGTAATGGTTAAAGATTACGGCACTCCAATCTTTCGGCATCTTTTTAAGGTTAGACCTCAAAAATTCAAGCTGCTTGTCGGAAAAACCGTAATATGCGCCGTCGCTTGAATTTAGGAAGAAAGCCCGGCATTTCCTTTTTGAAAGGTTGAGGTACCCGTAGTCTCCGCCGGGCGAACGCACGGCGTCTTTGCAAAGCGGGGAAAATCTCCACCCGAGAAATTCGCTGGAGAATCTGCCACGGTAATGGTCGTGGTTGCCTACGCAATACAAAGTGGGGATTTTTGTTTCGGAATGGTATTTCAGCAGCGTGTCCAACAAGAGCATGCCGTCGTCCTCCCTTTTTAGGGGGTATTCGAATCCGCAGTCTCCGAGATTTACGACAGCGTCGGCGCCGTACGACTCGGCGGCGAAATTGGCATAGCGTATGTGTTCCACTGTATTGCGGCCCTTGCCGCCTATGCCCGAGTGGAGGTCGGTGATGACTATGAACATGGCGCAATTTCGGTTTTTCCTCCATTCGTCGATTCTTTTTCCCGTATCCGAAACCGCCTTCCTCACCCAATCCGGCACCGGTCCGGAATCGGAGGGCGAATTGCCGGTTTGGGAAAGTCCGAACCTGGAGTATCCGACAACTGAAAACAATGCGGCCGTTTTTATAAAGTCTTTTCTATTCATACGATGAACCGCACCATAGCGCCAATGGTTTGAAATATCAAGAAAATAAAATTCTCTTTATATTGAAAAGACCAATTTATTATTATGTTGAGATATATACATTAAAATTAAAAACAAAATCGGATTGGTTATGGGAATCATGAAAAAATTGTTGGTAATGGGGGTATCTCTTTTCGCTTGCGCGATATCCGTATTTTCGAAGGAAAATTTCAAATTTGTAGATATTTCGGATATTGCTGACACTCCATTCGGAGCGTCGATTGAAGGCGAGTTCGCCCCGTTTAAAAAGCTCTCTGGCGATACTGCTGTCAATTTGGGCGGAATAGATTTTAAGCTTTGCGGCGAAGCCCTCCGCGTTTTGTCGCAAAAAAAATAAAAATATCCGTCCGCCCGCCAAACGACAGATATCGCTACTTGTACATTCTTTCGAACAGCGGAGACAAGGTCATAAAGGATAACGAGCGCAAGAATATGGCGCACCTCTATATAAATTGGGTCAACACCAAAGGTTGAGGAAGATCGCGATTTTTTAGTTTTCGATTTCATAGGCTTACTCCGCATTCCATATAATATTAGATACTTGGCGTTTTTTATTGCCGAATTTTTCGATTGGCATTTTATTAAAAATGTTCCGAGCCAAATCCAATGATATGGCTATGCATTTAAAATAGAAAATGAGGAATAAAGTGGCTGAAATGAAACCCGTAAAGCTCGAAAATGCCTTTCTTATGATTGAAAAAGGCCCCGTAGTTTTGATTTCCACTTCATACCGCGGGAAAAATAACATAATGCCGCTTAGCTGGATTACCGTAATCGACTTCACCCCGCGCTTTGCGTTATGCACCGGCAGCTGGAACTATTCGTATGAAGCTCTCGTAAAGACAAAAGAATGTGTAATCGCAATTCCAGGCGTAGACTTGATAGACAAAGTAATCGAAGCCGGCAATGTCAGCGGCTCAGACACCGATAAGTTCGCGCTTTGCGGATTTGAAACAGCTCCTTCAAAATACATATCGGCCCCCCTTATAAAAGACTGCCTCGGAAATATTGAATGCAAAGTGGTCGACCACATAAAAAAACATAACCTCTTTATTTTGGAAGGCGTCTATGCGTGGGCCTGCGCGCGAAAGGAAAGCAGGGCTTTCCATGCCGTAGGCGACGGCACTTTTATTGTGGACGGCAGAAAGCTAAACCGCAGAAAACTAATGCTTAAAATACCTGAGTGGCTCAAATAAAAGAGTTTTTTACGATTGCATTCAAAACCGCACCTTCGCAAAGTTTTCACTCACGGCAAAAACGCCCAAAATATTTCGATAAAAGAAAATTTTTACATAAAAAGGCACGCTTTCTCTTTGATTTATTTTTACATATTTATTATCATCTTCACACACTATCCCTTTTAATTTTTAGCTATATATAAATCGATTCCTTATATGAAAATTTGTCTCTTTTTAGCTGTAATCACAGCCGCGGCCGCAATCTGCGCAGCTCCAATAGACTCAATACAATATAATCCGCGCGAAGTCTCCGTCAAAATTCCCGACGGCAAAGACGGCTCAAAAGAAATAAAAATATTTGGGGACTGGTTTGAGACTCCCATAACCGGAGTCGGCGAAAAAATCATTGGCGGCGATTCCCCCATTTCCGTATACAACAACGCCTCACACTATTTAAAAATTGGCGACCGGGAAAAATTTTCCTCTTTCTTCCCCAAAAAAATCCGGGGAAAGGTGTCAAGCTACAAGCTTGCATTCATCGAGCGGCAAATCAAAGGCTATATTTTATCCGGCGACTATTGCTTCATAATTTGTACAAACGGCAATTTTACTCCCCTAAAATTGGACTCCGGCAAATGGACAATATCCACGGACAACTCCCCAATTGGGGAATTATCAAGATACTATCCAATACTCGAATCCCTCAATAATTCGACCCAGACCGGAAATTTGGAAATCTCCAATCCAAGAATTTCAAAAAACCCTAACCAAAAACTTCCGGAATTGTGTAAAAAAATAATCGACGATTTTAGGGCTTCCCAAGATCGAGGCGGTGATATACGGCAATTTTATTTGGCGTACATCCGAAGCGCGAATGGAGAAAATCCAAAATCGGAATTTCTAAAACTTTCCGACTCCATGCGCGACCCTCGCGCAAACGTAAAGATAAAAAATCAGGGCGACTCCACCTTGGCATTCGATATCGACTGCAATTTTGAAAGCGCGTCCTACAAGGGTTCACTTGCCCTTCCCGATAAAAACGGTATTGAATGCATTCTAATTCACGCGTTTTGCGACGACAAAAATAAATCGGAAAAAGTTTTTCTAATTCTCTTTTCGCTTTAAAGACTACCGAATTTAGAAATATTTTCTTTAAATATCAATTCAAGCATGTTATTGAATTTGACATGAGTTTATCATGGTTAAAAGCGATTATCGCACTGCCGTTTAATGCAACGGTAACTATACCGTTTATAATATTGTTTTTTACAGACAATCTATCGTTTTCAAGCGGAGTTCTTCCGATAGTTTTTGGAGCCCTTATTTTTTCTGCGGGATTGTTCCTTGCCGTATGGACAATGTTGTTATTTGCAAAAATAGGCAAAGGAACACTTGCACCGTGGGCGCCTACTAAAAAATTGGTAGTATCCGGCCCATATTCGCACGTCCGCAACCCGATGCTCTCGGGGGTAATCATGATGATTATGGGGGAAGCGGCCGTTTTTGCGTCTTTGGGGATTTTTATCTGGGGAGCAGCATTTCTTATAATAAATACTTTTTACTTCAAATATTCGGAGGAAATCGGGCTCGAAAAGCGTTTTGGGGAAGAGTATGCAAGATACAAAAAAAACGTCCCGCGCTGGATTCCGCGCCTTACAAAATGGGAAGACAAATAGGGCTCAATTGTCTGCCTTCTGAAATTTTATTTTCCCGTTAATTTATTGCCACAAACATCGCAAAATCCTATGCAAATGAACTTTCAAGATGCGCAGGATTTAGCGATTATACCCTCTGCAATTTGCTGCAATTCCATCATTTGTCTACAAAACACCGCTCTCAGAAATTGCTCACGTTCCTTCTTCCGTGCCGCAACAAAAAATGTTAACTCGTAAATATACGTTTTAACGTCAAAAGTTGAGGTATGAGAAATAATGCTCTGAAGTACTGGTTCTAAAAAATACTATTTTATATATTTTGGGAATACACCTAAATATACTCCTAAAAATGCCCCGCCCGACTTGTAGCTATACGCCTACATTGATTCTTTTCAACCCAACATGGGCGCCATCATTTTTTTGTCCAATTTGAATCGCCACAGGAATTGTAATATCTTTAAGAATCATAGCTATATATAGAAAAAAAACACCAAAATACAACAAAAGTCGGGAATGTGTTGAATAGAAAAAATATTAAAATAGCGCGCAAAAATTTAAGAAAAAGTACCAAATGGCGGCCGTCACCCGCCCAACACTGTAATTTTCGCTTTGCGATAAGCACTCCCGCGGGGACTCGAACCCCGATTAACGGTACCGGAAACCGTTGCTCTATCCATTGAACTACGGGAGCGTATATTTTCCAGGCTTTTATGCCTGCGAATTTTGTTGCCCCAAATTCCAAAACATTAAGACTTGTCTTGCAAGCGCAAAAAATTCGACCATTTTATTTTTTGTCCGAATAATGAATCGCAACATACAATAAAAGCGTTATGGCAGCTAAAATTTTCGCAATCGCTAACCAAAAGGGCGGAGTCGGCAAGACAACCACCGCCGTAAACCTCGCGGCTGGGCTCGCAAGGCGCAGAATCAGAACTGTGCTCGTTGACATGGACCAGCAGGCCAGCGCCACAAGCGCCCTCGGATACGAAAAATCCCTCGGCGGCAGCCTCTACCAAGTTCTCCACGGCGAAGGCTCCGCCCGCGACAAGCTCATTCAGACACAGCGCCAAAACCTATGGCTAATCCCATCGGAAACAGACATGTCCGCAATAGAAGTCGAGCTGTCTGGCGAGGAAAATTATCTTGTGCGCTTGCGCGACTGCCTGAAACCGTTAAAGGAAAGCGGCGACTTCGACGCCATTGTAATCGACGCCCCGCCATCCCTCGGCCTGCTGTCAATGAATTCGCTCGCAGCCGCAGACTACCTGCTTATCGCCTTGCAGTGCGAATACTTGGCGATGGAGGGGTTGGGACAAATAATGGGGGTTGTCGAACAGCTGCGCAACGCGGGTATCAGCGACACCCTCGAAGTCGGGGGCGTTGTCATGACGATGTACGACTCTCGCACGAACCTGTCAAAGCAGGTGCTCTCGGAGGTTAAAAACTACATGGGCCCCCTCGTTTTTAAGACTCTTATCCCGCGCACAGTAAGGCTCGCCGAAGCTCCGAGTTTCGGCAAGACAATATTCGAATACGCGAAATGGAACGAGGGCGCATTCGCATACGAAAAGCTCGCGAAGGAAGTCGACAAACGTTTCGGACTGCGCCAATAGCCATGGACTTGCCAAAATACATAAAGCGCCTATTCAAGCCCTCCGTCACGCGCCGCGCGAAGGCCATGCGCAAGGCGAAAAAAGCGCGCTCCAAGGCGGCTGAAAAGGCCGAAAACGACTCGTTCTCATATCTCGAAAAAAGCATTGGGTACAAATTTTCGGACAAATCCCTCTTAAAAGAGTCTCTAACCCACCCAGGCGCTGTCGGATTTTCAAAGGGAAAAATAAAATCAAACCAGAGGCTCGAATTTCTCGGAGACGCCATTTTGCAGTCGATTATCACCGACACCGTATTTAAAAAGTTCGGCGAGCTTGACGAGGGTGAGCTTACTAAAATACGAATCGCGCTGACTCAGGGAGAATTTTTAAGCGGATTGTCGGAGCATATCGGGATACCGCGCTGCCTGATTTTGCCCAAGGGGTGCGAGTCTCTGCGTGACTCCCAAAGCGCCGCCGAGGACGCCTTTGAAGCCGTAATCGGCGCAATTTACATGGATAGTTCCTTCGAGAAAACCCGCGATGTCGTCTTATCGTGGTACAAGCGCAAGCTCGACGACCTTCCGACGCTTGTAAGCCAGCAAAATCCGAAAGGCGCCCTTCAAGAGCTTGCCGCCAAGCGCGGCGACAAAATCGAGTACAAGCTCTTGTCTCAAACGGGTCCCGACCACAGCAAAGTATTTGAAGTAGAAGTCCACATAGGCGGCAGAACTTACGCGAAGGCTTCGGCGAGCTCTAAAAAATCCGCCGAAACTAAGGCTGCGAGGGCCTCAATAAAAGACTACGCCGCCGAATGCGCGCGGGCGGATTCCGGGAATGCTTTGCCCGATTCAAAATCAAAAGCGCCGTCTGCAAAAAAGCAGCCTTCAAAATTTACCGGCGGAGCATGCCCCACACCTGAAATCGGAGCCCCACAATCTGAGGGAACGGCAAGGAAAAAAACAAAAAACGGCAAAAAAGAATAGTTTTTTCCGACGCGCAGCCGATAAATATAGATTGGATTCCCCAAAGCCGGCCTCCGCGCCCCGACGAATTGGCGCGAGGCGCGCATTTTGCGCTTTGGCTTGCGGAAATCGCAAAGGTTCATATCAAAAATGAGGGTAGCAAAACCCCAAAAAAATAACTCTTCGTTTTATCCCGACGTGCCGCAGGCGGCGTGGGGATATTTTTGCGCGCGCATTGCGCGGGAAAATCGCGGGAAAATCGTGCTTGCGGTGCTTGATTCCGCCGCGGAATGCGAGTTTTTCTACCCAAAATTAAAGTACTTTTTAAGCCTCGACGGAAAGCCTTTCGACATCAGAATGCTGCCGGAACCTCCGCCAAGCTCCTCAAGCGACGCGGCCGGATTTGACATCGCGTGCGAGCGCGCGGGAACATTGAGAGCAATGGCCGCCGCAGGAGAGTCGTGCAGGCAGACTTTTGTAATCGCGACGGCGGAGTCGCTATTTGCGCCCGCTCCCAACCCGGGGCTTGCATCGTCAATCGCTATATCGCGTGGCGTAAAAATCTCTCCGGCGACCTTGCGCGAAAACCTTGTAAAATTCGGGTACTACAACGAAACTTTGTGCGAAGCGCCCGGACAGTTCGCCGTGCGCGGCGGAATTGTAGATGTCTATCCCGTCTCGGCGGACGCGCCGGTCAGAATCGACTTTTTCGGCGACGAAGTAGATTCGGTCAGAAAATTCGACCCCGACACACAGCTTGCGGACCAAAAAGTGGATTCCGTTTCGATAGACCCCGTTCCGGAAATCAACGGCGCGCAATCCTCTTGGAACGCGTGCGACTACCTTCCAAAAGGCGAACCCGCCGCATGGTTTTTCTTCGAGCCCTCCGCGATAGCCGCGCGCTCGCCCGAACTATTTCTCGAACCCGAAGATTCGGCGCACGCGCACCGCGGTTTCGGAGAAGTTTTTGATAGAATCGCCGACTCTTTTGTCGCGGTATCGTCTCTCGACACTCCGTCGGAATCGTTTTGCGAGTGCGAAAAAAAGAGTTTTCCGGCAGGCTCGATTGCCGAAGTCGCAGCCATATCGGACGAGAGCGCAATAGGCGGCGACAGGTTTGAGTCCGAAACAAAAAGCCGCGAAAGGTTCGCTGAAAAGCTCGCAAAATGGGGGGAGGAGGGCATCGACATTTTGATAGCCTCGGAAGGCGAAGGCGACGAAAGGCTCGCGCGCGGGATATTCGAGGCGGCGGGGAAAACTTTTAATGGAAAATTCGTCGCGGGCGGATTCGGAGAGGGATTTATAATACCGGACTTCGCAGGCAGGCGCCCCGATTGGAAAATTCTTTCCGAAAACGCAAAGGGCGTCGTATTTGCAGGCCCGCATGAAATCTTCGGGCGGCGGCAGAAAACGCGCCTCGAGCCGCGCCGCAGAATGTTATCGCGCCGCGCGCAAGTCGACCAGCTTCTCGATTTTTCCGAACTTTGCGAGGGCGACTACGTCGTCCATCTCGGGCACGGGATATGCCGATACCACGGCGTGACAAAACTTGAAACGGGCGGAAAGAGCGAAGAAGTCATAAAGCTCGAATTTGAAGACTCTGCCACGCTATATCTGCCGCTTCATAAATCTTATCTGCTAAGCCGGTACATCGGCCTCGACAAGCGCCACCCGAAACTCTCGCGGCTCGACTCAAAATCGTGGACAAAAATAAAGACTTCCGCCGAGCTCGCCGCGCTTGACTACGCCGCCGAGCTCCTCGAAATGCAATCTCGACGTGAAATTTCGAAGGGGTACGCATTCCCCGAGGACGACAACTGGCAGAGAGAATTCGAAGACGCATTTGAGTTTGCCGAAACGCCCGACCAGCTTCGCGCCGCTGCGGAGGTCAAGGCCGACATGGAATCCGAAAAGCCGATGGACCGCCTTCTTTGTGCCGACGTCGGCTTCGGCAAAACGGAAGTAGCAATGCGCGCCGTTTTCAAATGCGCGATGGGCGGGAAGCAGGCGGCAGTCCTCTGCCCGACAACAGTCCTTTGCCAACAGCACTTCATGAATTTTCGGGAGCGGTTCGGAGGGTATCCGATAGTAGTGGAAATGCTATCGCGCTTCCGCACAAAGGCGGAGGCCGACAAAATTAGAAAACAGCTAGCCGCCGGCGAGATAGACGTGCTGATAGGGACGCACGCCATGCTCTCGGACTCTACCGTTTTTAAGGATTTGGGACTTCTTGTAATCGACGAAGAGCACAGGTTTGGGGTCAGGCACAAAGAAAAAATAAAAAAGCTTAAAACCGGCGTCGATGTGCTTTCAATGAGCGCAACCCCAATCCCGCGCACACTCTACTTCGCTATGATGGGCGCGCGCACAATGAGCCTAATGGAGACTCCTCCCAAAAACAGATTCCCGGTCGAAACCATTGTGAAGGAATACTCCCCCGAAACCGTAAAAGAGGCAATAGAGCGCGAAGTCTCCCGCGGGGGACAGGTTTTTTATCTGCACAACCGCGTAAAGACAATACATGAAACTGCAAACGGATTGCGGGCGATGTTTCCGAATCTGAGAATAGGCGTCGGCCACGGGCAGATGTCGGAGCATGCGCTCGAAAAGCTGATGTCTGACTTCATAGGTGGGAAATACGACGTGCTCGTCTGCACTACAATAATAGAGTCGGGGCTCGATATTCCAAACTGCAACACCATTATAATAGAAGGCGCCGACAAATTCGGGCTCGCCCAGCTCTACCAGCTCCGCGGGAGGGTAGGAAGGTTCACGAGGCGCGCGTATGCGTGGCTATTGCTGCACAGGCATGCGGCGCTCGTCGAGAGCGCTCGAAAGAGGCTCGGAGCGATACGCCAGTACAACAAGCCCGGCGCCGGATTTAGAATCGCCACCCGCGACTTGCAGCTGCGCGGTTGCGGAAACCTGCTCGGCGCCAAGCAGAGCGGCCACATCGCCGGAGTCGGATTCGACCTGTATTGCGCGCTCTTAAAGCGCGGAATCGCGCTTCTTAGAGGCGAGAAGACTTCCGGAGTGCTTCGCGCAAACGTCAACTTCGACTTCATACACCTTGGCGAGGGCGAAAAATTCTCGGTAGACGTCTCCCAGGCTGACAACTATTTTCAGGAAATAAGAATGAGGGAAATATCAGGCAACAATTCTGAAGTTGTCGGAGCGTATATTCCCGAAAGCTATATACCGCAAACCCAACTTAGAATCGACCTTTACCGAAGGCTCTCCATGGCCTCCACCAAGAAAGAGCTCGACGCGCTAATGTTCGAGACAAAAGACCGCTTTGGCCCAATCCCCGACCCATTGAAATTTTGCTTTTACATGGAGCGCATAAGAATAATAGCCGAGATGTCGGGCGTCTTGGGAGTTGAGACGCAAGGCGCCCAGCTGAAAGTTTTGCTGCCCGGCCCGGGAGGGGGAGAATATTTCAGGCTAAACGGGCATTTTCCCATCTTGACGAAATGCCGCGCCGTCGCCAAACTTCAAGAGATTGAAAAATTTTTGACATACACCCTTCCCAGCATAAGGAAAAAATGAAAGACACATTTAAGACGATAGCGCTCGTTGCTGCCTCGATATTTGCGGCGTCGGCTTCCGCGCAGGGGCTGCTTGGCAACGCAGGCTCCCAGGAGACGGGCTCCAACGGGATTCTCGCGGTTGTGGAAGACCGCGTAATTACGCGCGACGAGGTGATGAAGGAGGTCGCACCGTTCATTCCGCAAATACGCCAAAAGTCGCTTTCGGAATTTGAATTTAACAAGAGGGTAAGCGACTACATCAGGGAAATCGTCCAAAACATGGTCGACCGCGAGCTAATCGTAAAAGAATTCCGCGAAAGGGGAATGTCAATCCCGCAAAGCTTTTTGGACTCGCACTTTGAAGACTACATAAAGAAGGAGTTTAACGGCGACCGCGCCGAGTTTATAAAATTTTTGCAGGCTCAGGGTAAAACCATTAAGCAGTTCAAGCAAGACCAGGAAAAGGATTTGATAGTTGGCTACATGCAAAATGAGAAACGCCAAACTGTCGCCGAAATAAGCCCCAAAAAAATAAAAGAATACTATGAGGCAAACAAATCCAAGTGGTACACTCCTGCAAGCGCAAAAATCAGCCTTATCACTTTAAAAAGCGGCAGGAACGCGACTCTTGAAGACAACAGGAAGCTCGCAAAAGAGATAGTCGCAAAATACAATGCCGGCGAAAAATTCTCCGACCTTGCGCGAAAGTACAGCAAAGACGACAGTTCTGCAAAAGGCGGCGAATGGGGCTGGTACAAAAAAGGCGAGCTCAATCCCCTTCTCGACAAGCAGGCATTCTCTATCGATGCGGGCAAAATAACCGAGCCTGTCGAAATCGGCGACATGATTTTCATTTTAAAAGTGGAAGAAAAAAAGCCGGACGGCATAAGCCCCATCGACGACGTGCGCGAACAGATAGAATGGACTATCGCAGAGCAGAACGGAAGGGCGATGTATCAAAAATGGGTCGAAGGGCTCCGCAAAAAGGCTTTTGTAAAATACTACAAATAATTGCCATGCGCCCTGACCTATTGGCGGGGCTTTTTTTAGCGTTTCCTGGAAAAAATCGGCGCGCGGTATATTTTTCCGCCCGACCGGCATTTGGCTTTGCAAGCATGTGTTTGCAAAGTTTTTTTTATGCCTTTGAAAAAAAACGATTTCAATTCCGTACGCCATGGATAGACAAGTAATGTGCGCTAGAATTAAACACAATGCCGGACATCAGTAAGCCTATTTTTCCGCACGCGCATGCAGTGCGATTAAATTGAATAAACTTATGCGCCAGAAAAGAAATTTTACTCGGCAAATACCCCTGTGCTCCAGCATGCAAAATAACCATCGTAAAATTTGTTTTTTCTGGACTCTATAATATAAAGATTATTAAATAAATTCATGAAGACGTATTTTTCAAAAGTTGACAAAGCGGCCTTTGAGGGGGAAATAGACTCAAAAAAGACTGGCCTTTTTATATTGAAAAACGACAACGGGCTTGAATTGTCGGTGACAAACTTCGGCGCGCGCGTGGTGGAACTTTTTGCGCCCGACCGCAGCGGGAACTTTGCCGATGTCGTCCTCGGGCACGCTTCGCTCGACAAATACGTAAACTTTCCCGGCGAGAGGTTCTATGGGGCGACAATCGGCCGCTTCGGGAACAGAATCGCAGGAGGGAAATTCACCTTGAACGGAAAAGAATACACCCTTCCGCAAAACGACGGCAACAACTGCCTGCACGGCGGCATAAAAGGATTCGACATGAAAGTCTGGGACATTCTTGAGATCGCCCCCGACATGTTGAAATTCGGGCTTGTATCTCCCGACGGCGACCAGGGATTCCCCGCAGAGCTGAAAGTGACCATGACCTACCGCCTGACTTCCGACAACCGCTTTGAGGTAGAGCACTTGGCCGAGTCGGACGCCGACACAGTCGTGAACCTCACCCACCATTCATTTTTCAACCTGCGCGGCGAAGGCAACGGCGATGTAAACGCGCACATAATGCAAATAAACGCCGACAAATACACGCCTGTGAAATCCGACCTCATACCCACGGGGGAAATAGCGGACGTGTCCGGGACCCCCTTCGACTTCCGCTTGCCAACGCCGATAGGCGCACGCGTCAACGACGAAAACGAGCAGCTTGCGCGCGGGCGCGGATACGACCACAACTGGGTTCTCAACCGCAAGATACCGGAAGCACTGGAATTTGCGGCGAAAGTCTCCGAGCCCGAGAGCGGAAGGGTTCTCGAAGTCTATACGACAGAGCCCGCAATGCAGTTTTACGGCGGGAACTTCCTCAACGGCGAGATTGGCAAGAACGGCAAGCCGTACATTTATAGAGGCGCATTTGCGCTTGAAACGCAGCATTTTCCGGACAGCCCCAACCAGCCAGAATTTCCGTCTACACTCCTGCGGGCGGGCGAAAAATACTGCCATGTTTGCTCGTACAATTTTTCTGTCGAGTAATGGACGGGACCATTTTTTCAATCGAGGAATTCGCCGTCAATGATGGCCCCGGAATACGCACGACAGTCTTTCTAAAAGGCTGCCCGTTGCGTTGCCAGTGGTGCCACAACCCCGAGGGAATTTCATTTGAGCCGCAAATTCTCAAAAAGAAAAACGGCTTGGAGGAGATGTGCGGGGAAAAAATCTCAGCAAAGGCGCTCGCCGACAAGCTGCTGCGCAACGAAAAAATCTTCAAGATGAACGAAGGGGGGGTCACCTTCACAGGCGGGGAACCTCTTGCACAAGCGCAGTTTCTGTTTGAGACAATGAGGCTGCTTAAAAATAGAGTGCATATCGCGATAGAAACCAGCGGATTCGCCACAGGGGCAATATTTAAAGAGGCTACCGGATTGGCAGACCTGATTCTCATGGACAACAAATCGTGCGACCCGCAAGTCCATAAGAAGTTTACGGGTGTCGACAACACTCAAATTCTCGAAAATTTAAAATTTTTGTGCCGCGCCGACACAGATTTCATAGTGCGCGTTCCGCTGATACCCGGAGTAAATGATACTCTCAAAAATATGGAGGCGCTGTCGGAGATTTTAAAAGGGGCAAAGCGGCTAAAAAGAGTGGAGCTTTTAAGGTATAACAAAATTGCCGGCGCAAAATATTATATGCTTGGCAAAAAGTATTCTCCGGATTTTAATACAAGTATTCAACCTGATGTACACGATACTTTTACAGCCAATTCAATTCCATTTATAGTATTATGAACGAGCGCATAGAAAACTTAAAGAAATATACAACCATAGACAAGTCCCACCGCAAATACCGCAAGAGCTCGACAGAAGCGGGGCTCGCTGAATTGCCCGAAGATTTCAGGGCATCAGGAATGGGGTTTCAGGAAAGGGCCGGCAACATGCTCGCCGCTTTCCTCGACGCGGAAACCCCGGTATTACTCCCCGAAGAAAAAATAGTATTCACCCGCACTATAAAAGATATCCCCGACTACGTGACCCCATCTGAATGGCAGGATATCCGCAAGTCGCACTTCGTCCACGAGAAGGGAGAAGTATTCAACATATCTGCGGACTTTGAAGGAATACTCCATAAGGGTCTTGAAGCCAGAAGGTTGGAAGCCGAAAAGCTCGCCGCTTCATCGGAAGGAGAGACAAAAATTTTCGCGGAATCGGTAGAAAAAGTTCTCGCCGCCCTGCAAAGGCTGATTGGCAGATACGCCGACGCCGCCGAAAAGCTCGGAAAGGACGATATCGCAAAAACGCTCCGCGCCGTGCAGAAAAATCCCGCAAGCTCTTTCCGCGAAGCCTTGCAGCTCCTCAGAGCCGTCCACTTTGCAATATGGGCCTCCGGCAGCTACCACAACACGCTCGGAAGACTCGACCAATACCTGTATCCGTTCTATAAATCCGACGTCGAGTCCGGCAAAATTTCCAAAGACGAAGCCTTTGAGCTGCTCGAGGAATTCTTCCTCGCCTGCAACCGCGACAGCGACCTATACCCCGGAATGCAGCAGGGCGACAACGGCCAAAGCCTCGTTCTCGGCGGCCGCGACCCCTCGGGGAAACGCGCTTTCAACGAACTGTCGGAAATGGCGCTTAAAGCTAGCTACGAACTCGCCCTCATTGACCCCAAAATCAACATACGCGTCGATTCAGAAACCCCGATAGAAATTTTTGAGATGGGCTCGCGCCTGACAAAAATCGGGCTCGGATTTCCCCAATACTCGAACGACGACGTCGTAATCCCGAGCCTCGTTGAGAAGGGCTACGATCTCGCCGACGCTTGCGAGTATGTAGTTGCCGCATGCTGGGAATTTATAATCCCCAAGTGCGCGCTCGACATACCGAATATCGACGCCGTGTCGCTCGCAGACTGCGTAAACTCGTGCGTGTCAGACCTCGAAACATGCGCCTCGTTCGAGGACTTTTACGAGCTTGTCGAACGCGAAATACGCCGCCGCGCCGACATAATGGTCCAGAAGCACAAAAACATCTTTATGAAGCCCTCGCCGATAATGTCGGCATTCTCCGTAGGGGCGCTCGAAAACGGGCACGACATTTCCCTCGGAATGAAATACAACAATTACGGCGTCCACGGCACGGGGATCGCCACGGCGGTGGACTCGCTCGCGGCGATAAAAAAATATTGTTTTGATGAAAAATCCGTCGGAAAGCGCGAGCTAATCGACGCGCTCAAAAACGACTTTGAAGGCAACGAAAAGCTCCTGAAAAAGCTGCGCTATGAAGCGCCGAAAATGGGTACCGACGACGACTTTGCGGACGATATTGCGACTAAGCTTCTCGATTCTTTTGCGGCGGCGTTTAAGGATAAGAGGAACGAGCGCGGCGGCTGCTACCGCGTTGGCACGGGATCTGCAATGTTTTACATCGCCCACGCCACAGGCCTCGGCGCAACTGCCGACGGCAGGAGAAAGGGCGAAGTGCTTCCGGCAAACTATTCGCCTTCGCTTTTCATGAAGCAAAAAGGCCCGATTTCAGTCGTAAAATCCTTCGCGAAGCCGCATCTTAAAAACGTCGCAAACGGCGGGCCGCTCACGCTCGAATTCGACAGTTCCGTTTTCAGGAACGATGAATCCATAAAAAAGCTCGCAATGCTCGTGCGGACATTCATAAAGCTCGGCGGCCACCAACTCCAGCTCAACACAATCGACAGAGACAAGCTGCTCGACGCCAAAGTCCACCCCGAAAAATATCCGCACTTAATAGTTAGAGTGTGGGGTTGGAGCGGATATTTCGTCGAACTCGACGAATGCTATCAAGACCACGTCATAAGAAGGATAGAGTTCTCACTCTAATTGCGGAAAAATTTATGGAAAAAGCGAAGAAATTCATGTTTTATGTCGCGTTTGTCGCGTCGTTGGGCGGCTTCCTGTTTGGCTTCGACACAGTGGTTGTCTCGGGAGCCGAAAAAGGAATACAAAACTACTACCAATTATCGGGCTGGCTGCACGGGTTCACAATGGCGATAGCCCTTTTCGGAACAATCGCGGGTGCTCTTTTCTGCGGTAGGCCAGCCGAAAAGTTCGGTAGGCTCGCAAGTCTGAAAGCCATCGCATATTTATATCTATTTTCCGCCCTCGGCTGCGCATTCGCGACAAACTGGTGGATTTTGATTTTCTTCCGCTTTATGGGCGGAGTGGCAGTTGGCGCGTCGAGCGTCGTGGGGCCGATGTACATAGCGGAAATTGCCCCGGCGGACTGGCGCGGCAGATTCGTCGCGTTCTTTCAATTCAATATCGTTCTCGGACTCGTGACGGCGTATATTTCAAACTGGTGGCTCAGCGGGCTTCAGCTCACAGACGACTGGCGGTGGATGCTCGGCGTTCTCGCCCTTCCGTCCGTGCTGTTCGCCGCCCTGCTCTACACTATCCCTGAGAGCCCGAGATGGCTCGTGCTAATGGGCAGAGACTCTGACGCCGGAAGTGTTCTCAGCAGAATAGGCGATTCCAACGTCACCGCGGCCCTAAACCAGATAAAAGACTCAATATCGCAAACGGAAATCTCGGAGCCTCTATTCCAAAAAAAATACTGGAAGCCGATTCTAATTGCGTTTTTCGTTGCGACATTCAACCAGCTCTCCGGCATAAACGCAATAAACTACTACGCGCCGAGAATACTCGAAGCGGCGGGCGTCTTCCGCGAATCGGCTCTATTGCAGTCGATTTTCATCGGAATGACGAACCTCATATTTACCATGCTCGGAATGGTTGTCATCGACAAATTTGGGCGCAAAAACCTGCTGTATATCGGCTCTGTCTTTATGACTATCGCGCTACTTTCCGTGGCGGCGGGCTTTAAGTACGAATCTCTTGGCGGATATTATATGTTGTTCTCGCTGATGCTGTATATTGCGGCGTTTGCGATGTCTCTCGGAGCCGTAATATGGGTTCTAATATCGGAGGTTTTCCCGACGAGCGTGCGCGCCAAAGGGCAGGTTTTCGGAAGCATGACGCACTGGGCATGGTGCGCGATACTTACATGGGTATTCCCCACCCTCGTAGAGAGCGGATTGTCGGTACCGACCTTCTGCTTCTTTGCGATTATGGCGGCTCTCACCTTTGTATTCGCTCTAAAACTTCCGGTGACAAAAAACAAGTCGCTCGAAGAAATACAAAAGGAACTTACTAGCCAATAGAGCCTTTCGCCGCCCGCCGCGCTTTCGCAAAAAGTGCGGGGCGGAAAAAACGATAAAAATCCGCGGCGCGGCGCAAAATACGCAGGAAAAGAGGGTAGCACGGAGCTGAAAAAACGATAAAATCCACAGCGCAAAACAAATTGAAAATGAAATACGCGCGGGGCAAAACGCTCCGCGCTTTTTTTTGAAAACTAATCGGAAGCAAAATAATCTTTTTGGAGTTTGAATTTATTCGCGCGGCTATCACATACCTAAAAAACTTTCTATTCCGACGCGAAATTTATCGGTGCTTTTGGCATCAAATTCTCCACAATAAAAAAAGCCCGCACACCGAAGCGAAATTTATCGGCATTTTCCCCGAAGCGACACGCCGACGCTCCATGCGATTAAAAGAACCGACAATTCTAATTTAGCCTCTCCAAAAACAGCTCTATCGACCGTATTCCCGCCGACAGTTTTTTCTTATCATTGCCGTCGGCGGTATTGGATATTTCCGAACGGAGGGTTGCAAGATACCTTTCAAGGCGCTCTTTGCGGGGCATTTTCCAGCATATTTTCCGTTTATCTGTTTCAAGTTTCTCTTTGCCCAACCTTTCCAGAGCGTAAGTGTGCTCAAGCCTATCGGCAAGCTCGCGGTGCTCGGGCTTTACAAATGTCTCAATTACGCTTCCGCCGCCCGGCAAGCTGCGCTTAGTTGTTACAAAAATATCTTCCCTTTTGAGATTCAATTTTTTTAGGTATCGGCTGTCGTATACGGCGCATTGAAGGCCCGGGTAATATCCCTCGCACACCACGATAAAATTTTCGGAAAACATGGAGAAGTCGCGCATTTGACCATTTGTATCCGTAAGCCCTATAAAATTGCTATCCACGACGGGAAAGAGTTTTGGATTTTTTGAGGATAAAACCATTGCGTTTGCGATAGGTTCTCCCGTTTGGGCGTCTATCGCCGCAAGGCGGTTTTCTACGCACCCCAAAAGCGGTATAATTAATAGTGCGCAAAGCGCGTATTTAAAAAACCTATTTGCTTTTACGTTCATATCTTATGGCACACGAGAAAATATCTAAAATAAACTTATTCTGTATCGCCCAAATTTACAATAAAAATTGCCTGCCCTGCGCGCAAAGCTACATATACACGCATACTTAACACATTGCCCGGCAAGAATCAAAAAAGTGATGTGATACACGCATAAAATCCAATTGCCCATCAAGAATCAAAAAGCAATAAAGTCCACGCATTAAACTCTATCGCCCGGCAAGACTCAAAAACGGTGTACACCGTAAATTGCCCCTGTTTCCCGGAAGGCCGCAAAGAAGAAAAATACGCGGCTAATCTATAAAAAATTCTCCCCGCCTGCTCTTTTTTTCCCACGCAAAAATTAGCACAATCCGCAATGCCCACGACCCGAACAAAAGCAATAGTCTTGACACGCCGCCTTCTTTTAAAATCCTTGTACAGTTTACTGTAATATAATAATGAGCGAAATTTCAAAAGCATACAACCCTTCGGAAGTGGAGGACAAATGGTATAAAGTCTGGGTGGAATCCGGCTGCTTTAAGGCTAAAAAAGATTCCAACGCCGAGCCGTTTTCAATAGTCATTCCCCCGCCGAACGTCACGGGCGTGCTTACGATGGGCCATGTCCTAAACAACACAATTCAGGACATTCTCGTGCGCCGCGCCCGCCAGCTTGGGAAAAACGCCGTATGGATACCCGGCACCGACCACGCGGGCGTCGCAACGCAGACAAAAGTCGAGGCGTATCTGCGCAAGGAAAAGAAAACCTCCGCAAGGGAACTCGGCCGCGAAAAATTTATAGAAATCGCCAAACAGTGGCGCGACAAGCACGGCGGCATAATCATTGAACAGCTGAAAAAACTCGGCGCCTCGTGCGACTGGGACAGGCTCGTCCACACTCTCGACGACGACTACTCAAAAGCCGTCCTCACCGCGTTCGTAAAGCTCTTTAAAGAAGGCTACATCTACCGCGGCAAGCGAATGGTAAACTGGTGCCCCGTAAACCTCACAGCCCTCTCCGACGAAGAAGTCATAATGACCCACTGCAAAAGCAAGCTCTACAAAATGAAGTACGAGCTCGCCGAACAGCCGGGAGTTTTTCTGCAAATTTCCACAACCCGCCCGGAAACTATTATGGGCGACACGGCCGTCGCCGTAAACCCGAAGGACGAACGCTACGCCCACCTCATCGGCAAGCACGCAATCCGCCCCTTCCCGCGCGCGGAAATCCCGATTATCGGCGACGAATACGTGGATATGACATTCGGAACGGGCGTATTGAAAGTCACCCCCGCCCACGACCCCGCCGACTTTGAAATAGGCCAGCGCCACAACCTCGAAGTAATCGACGTAATGAATCCCGACGGCACAATGAACGCACTTGCGGGAAAAGATTTCGAGGGGCTCGACAGGTTCAAGGCGCGCGAGCTTGCCGTAAAAAAGCTCGACGAACTCGGGCAGCTCGTCGCCGTGGAGGACTACGAAAACAACATCGGATACTCCGAGCGCGGAAACGTTCCGATTGAGCCCCGCCTGTCCGACCAATGGTTCATGCGCTATCCGAAAGTCAAGGAGGCAAAGGCGGCGGTCGAATCGGGAGCCATAAAATTCTGGCCCCAGCGCTGGGAAAAAACCTACACGCACTGGCTCGACAATATCCGCGACTGGTGCATCTCGCGCCAAATCTGGTGGGGACACAGAATTCCCGTGTGGTATAAGAAGGGAGTCGAAAACCCCGACATCAACAATCCGGACGAAGTACACGTTTCGGTCGAAGGGCCGTCGGATCCCGAAAACTGGGTGCAGGACGAGGATTCCCTCGACACTTGGGCGAGCTCTTGGCTCTGGCCCTTCGCAACCATGGGCTGGCCCGACGAAGAAAAAATGCGCGAGCTGCAAATGGATAAATTCTACCCGACAACCGACCTCGTCACGGGCCCCGACATCATATTCTTCTGGGTCGCGCGAATGATTATGGCGG
>UMAM01068143.1_pt1 | contig 20274 bp, 19 predicted proteins | sample 1963711 | NCBI WGS metagenome assembly UMAM01 (sample SAMEA4835916, study PRJEB28245) | human gut metagenome | biome: gut microbiome; material: fecal sample | place: Denmark | collected 2008
GCCGGCTCTGTCCAGAACCTTTTCTATCCTCACCAGAAGCTCCAGCACCGAAAACGGCTTAACGATGTAATCTTCAGCGCCGATCTTCAGCCCCTTTATGCGCGAAGGCACATCCGCCTTGGCAGTCAGGTATATTACGGGGATATTGTATTTTTGCATATGCTCCATCAGCGCAAAGCCATCGAGCCCGGGCAGCATAACATCAAGCAGCGCCAAATCGAAAGAATGATCCTCGCTCAAGCGCTTCGCCGCTTCAAGTCCATCGTCTATTATCGTGTAATCATATCCAGATAGTTCAAGATTCAGGCCTATACTGTCGGCAATATCCTTATCGTCCTCAATTACCAAAATGCGATTTTTACTCATATGCCACCTCCCATTTTATAAATTTTATCATATGGAAGAGTAGCTGGCAATTATTCGGCGTAGCGTGTTTATTTATAAAGAGGGTCGATTCTTGTACCATCTACCGCATTTATGCATGGCACCGCTGAAAGCAAAAAGTTCTCTTCGATGTATGGCGTTGTAAAATAGACAATCCAGGTGGGAATCAGAACGCCGCTTGATTGGCCGGTTGTTTTTATAAGGGAATGTGATAGTGTAATACGCGTGATTGTAGGCACGTCCTCTTCTATAAGATTAACCCTTTCATAAGCATCCCTCCCTCTCGGATAATGAGACCGAACTATGCGGTTATGGTAACTATTTTGAAGCTGAAGCGGTCGTTACCCTGTCAAAAGGAACTTATAAATTGTACACTTATTATAGAGGGGAAACAAAGTCCGACGGAAGCGTAACGACTTATAACAGCGGATAGCTGAGCACTGGACACTTCTGGAATGCCCGCAGGAAGTCATTGACTCCCGACTTGCTGACTTTGAGCGATTCGGCGATCTTTCTGCCGCTCATGCCCAAGGCGTAGTGTTTCGTAATGATGTCTTTGTAATCCAACATGCATTACCCTCCTGAAATAGTGTATTTCCGCTGTTGCGGATGCCACTATTATGAGGGCAATTTCAACTACTTTGAACAGGTGGCCGCCGGGCCGCAAACTGGCCGCTCGTCACCGCAAAACCGCCTTAAAAAGGCTGACTCAGGCTGGCCGCTGACGCACCACACGGCGGCCGTTTACCACCGCACCAGTGGCCGTTGGCGACCGCCAATTGCGCCGAAGCCATACATCTTTCCCAAACGTAGCAAAAGCGCAACTCAAATTCCCCGCATCTTGAATTTGCAAAGGATAAATTGCTGCACTTTTACTAGATTGCGACCAAACAGTATTGTGAATGCAAACCTCAAAGCAGTTTGCTTCATGCACGCTTTCTATCCTACGGCCTGTGTCAGCACACATGCCGTTGTGCTTTGCGGCATGAACGGCAGGCAAATGCCGCTCTCACCCGCGCCGACCAGCAGCTCTGTGCCGCCTGGGCTGATCAGGAGGGGATACGTCTCACACAGATACATTGGGCCGTCCGTGACGCCGTAGTTTTTACCGCCCACAAGCGATAAGCTGAGCGTCACATAACTCGGCCCGTCCGGAACGGTTTGAATCGTCCAGAAACCGCTCCACATCTCCTCGGTGTCGTCACTGCCTTTGTATGTCCACTCCAGATCGACCGCGCCGCCCGCCTCATCCTCGGGATAGAAGCGCAGTGAGAAATAGGCATAGCGGCCGGTTTCCCCCACCATGGTTTCTGTGATCCAGCCCATGCCGTCACTCTGCGATCCGGCAAGGCCGAGCGCGGTCATGCCTGACCAGCCGTCGGAAAGCCAATCGGCAAATTCGGATGGGGCGTCATAATAGGCATATTTCGTAAAGTCAAACGAAAGATAGTCGCCGGCTTCCGATATACACGGCGCAAGATAGCTCATCGCGTCGAGCGAGGGGTACCATTCGCAGGTGTTGCCGCTGTTGTCGGTGATAAAGACCTGGGTGTCGGCCTCATATGCAATGCCGTCGAGATTCGCAAAGAGCAGCACCGGCTCACCGCTCTCTGACCGGTAGAGCACCTCCGTAACCTCATCGGTATGTGTTTTTTCGTTCCAGTGCACACGGTTGATCGCAACCGTCGCGTTTTCATCGACCGGCACGATGCAGTACAGATGTCCCGCGCCGCCGATGATGTGTTCCTCGTCGATCTCTGCGATAAAAGGGTATTCGAGGAGCAGAGCCTCGTTGGTTTCTAACAGCCACGAGGGGAAGCCCGCCTCGAAGCCCTCCTCAAACAGGCCGCCGACATAACCGAGATACGCCGCGCCAAACATTGTCGTTGGAAAGTCAATCCTGTCCCGCAGCCATTCAAGCGAGGTTTCCGCCTCCTGTGAAAACGCGTATTGCGCAGGCGGTGTGGCCATAGCTTCGTCACGTGATGTGCGATCGCTCATGCCGCTCTGCGATATAGCTTCTTCCGGCTGGTTTTCCGGAGCATTTTTATCGGCCTTTGCGGGTAAGTCAGCCGTATCCGTGCTAATTTTGGGCTCGTCAGGTTCCGTTTGCGTATTCTGCCCACAGGCGCAAAGCGACAGCAGCAGAGCTACTGCCAACAACAGCGCAAGTACTTGTTTGTGTGCTGTTTTCATAGCCGCTCCTTTCAGATTTTTCCGCTTCTACCATAATCTCCGCCGCCGATAGAGCCGTACTCGACCTTCCGGACAGGCGTTTGCTGCTTGTTTCCGTTGCCGGCATTACAGCCCGCAGTGGCGGGCTACAGTGCCGAACGCAGTTGTGATCGTGCTTTTACGGACATGTCCCGCAGGCTCACTGCCTGTGATAGACTGCATTCGCGTCCGTTATTACATTTTCTTCAGAATTGTACAAAACGCGCATATCGGCCGCTGCACGGTCGCTGTTGACAAGCGTTATGGCGATCAGCTTTTCGGCCTTTTCTGCGATTTCGTCGTAATCGCTGTCCGTATCGCAACCAAAGTCGAATGCAAATAAGGCGTCAAGGCCTTTCGTACGGAACGCAGACCTGGCAAAAATGCGCCAGCAGTCCCACCTCTGCGCTTCGCTGTTCCACCACATATTGCAGCATTCCATACCGCTTTTGTCCTCGTTTACGGCAAACTCGTATTTTTGCAGGCCGTCCTCCGTGACCCATGTGCCTTCCAGCAGCGCAAAGGCCTCCTGCGCCTCCTTCCGGCTTTCAGCTTTTCTGTCGGCTTCCGCCTGCAGCTCAGCCGCACTGTAATACGCCTCACGATCTCCGGTTTCACGCCAGCCGTCATCGTGCCAGAACACATCTGCCAGCCATGCAAACTGCGGGGAGTCCAGATAGCGCAGATGATAGATAACATCATGCGCCCTGTCCTCAATCGTCAGCCCGCTGATATTTTCGGCAAAATCCGCCCGAACCGTCAGAACGCCGTTTCGGAACGTATGGTCAAACTGATCGCCCAGATCTTCAAAATTCGCGTCGTAGCAGCGGATGGGATTGTCCTTGAGCTGCCCGCCGCGATAATAGAGCTTCATGACACCCGGGCGGTAAACGGTTTTTTTTATGTGGAAGTCGTCGAATAGGACCGTCGTCTCGGGGTACCGATAGGTGCATCCATTGACCCGGCCGCAGGCGGTGAGACCGAGCAGCCCAATCCACAGACCTGCCATGATGAGGAATACCTTGCGTTTCACAGCATCACCTCCGTTTTTTTCGCAAATAACCGACTGCTCCCGCTCCAAATTGGGGCGGGAGCCGGTTTTATACAGATTTTCAGAAGTACGACGCCCTTATTTGAACGTCATGTTGTTGAGAATGATGTCGGGCATCGTTCCCGGGACGCAGTCCAAGTCGCGAAGGCCGATGGAAAGGGCACGGCTGTCGTCAAGCTGCGCGATATACTGAATCCATTCGTAGCCGATGCGCTCATAGGTGCGGCCGCGGAAGGTGATGCCGCCGATCACGCGGTCCTCGATATCCTTGTAGTTTTCGAAGCTGTCCTTGTAGGAATCAAATTTTTCAACGTTCTCTCTTATCTCAAACTGAATGGCGCCCGCGCCAAACGCTGATGGATCGTCGTTTTCCACCAGGCTGCGCGTTCCATCATCGAACGACCAGCCGGATACCGGGATCTTCGTCATGATTTTAACCTTAACATCGTCTTTTGCAAACTGGGAGATCTCCACGGAGAAGTCCTTCATCTCGGCGTTCGCAGACGCGGCCTTGTTCGCTTCGGCGGCCTCGGCCTTCACGATGTCCAGATACTTTTCTATGGCTTCTGTGCCGGAGAAGCCGCTGGTATTGTAGGCGCTTACCGTATAAACGCCCGAACTCTTTTCCATGAAGTTGACGTAGATGAAATGGGTGTCATCGTCCTTGGATATCCATTTGTAGTAGCGGTAGTTCGCCTTCATATGGTCGCTGTATTCTTCCTTGACGAACTGACCTTCCACGCCGAAGTAAGCAACAATATCATCGTAAGTTGCATCGAAAATATTCCTGTTAACCTCGTTCATCCAGACGTAGCCCTTTTGCACCTGTTCCTCGGTCACTATGCCGTCCCCTCCGGATGCTGTCTGGCCCGGATCCGTGGTCGCAGCGCCGGTGTTGTCGCTGCCCACAGGAGCGTCGCCTCCGACGGCGTCCGCACCGATGGCGTCCGGCATAGGCTTGCCGGCCTCGATCAAAGGCAGATACCAATCCTCATAGGAGTTGGGCAGAAAGTCCTCTCCCGCATCATCCCAGCGGAGTCCCCACGGGCGCAGATAGATTTCATAGTGATATTCATCATCGCCGTCTTCATACCAGCCGTCTATGCAGATAATGTTTTCCCTTTCCATCATGCCGTCTGTTTTGATTCCGGGATCAACGATCCAGTCTGAATGCTCCAGCGCCACATTTGTGAACCAGCCGCCCTCGGACATCAGCGTGCCGTGCTCGCCGGTTCCGGCTTCATTCAGGCTGACGGAAGCCGAAGCCATGGGCTCGGATCTGGTGTAGTCCTCATCCCACAGCGTGACGGTGCCCGTATAGTCCGTGCCGATATCGATCACGCCGCAGACATCCCAACACCGGCCCTCCATGTTCTCATAATAGCCCGAGCAGCCGGTCATTTGCCACCAGCCGTACCATTCTCCGTTCCACCAATCAAGCAGTGCGTCGCCGGTCGCGGTGGCGGCAGGCAGCGTGGCCTCCGGCTCCGTATTGGCGGCCGTTTCCCGCTTGAGCGTGGACGGATCGATGGTGATCGTGCCGTTTTTGCTGCCGAGCAGCTCTTCAAAGGTGGCCTTGATCTCGCTGGTAGTATCACTAAGCACGAAGGCTGTTTTCACCTCCAGCGTTGCGCCGGGAGCAACTTCCTTAAACTGGTTGTCTATCACGGTCTCAAACGTATCGTAGTTGGTAATGATAGATGCAACCTCCAGCTCTACGCCGTTCTGCATAACCGTTTCATCAACGCTCCAAAGATACGAGGCATTTTCCTTACCGTTGTTTGTAAAGTCCAGCGTAAGAACCACCGCGTCGTTTCCGCTTGAATCTTCCATTATGCATGCGCCCTTGTAGAGCAGTTCACAATCGCCCAACTTGATCAAATTGGGCTCCGTCGCCGTCTCCTTGCCGCAGGCGGCGAGGCTGAGCAGCATCAGCACCGCAATAAGCAGGCATAGAAGTTTGGTCTTCGTCTGTTTCATAATTCCCTCCCATTCTCCTTCAGGTATGCACAGAGCTGCTGATCACCATGAAATTACATGTAATTCCGGCAGAAAAACAGGGGTGCGTACCTGAAGCCTTTTGTTCCGGTTATTTCTTTGCGCGCTGGATGTAATTACCGTTTTTATCGGTGAACTTGCCGCAAAGGATCTTGATAAAGTCAACAAGATATCCTATGCCGAACAGGCCGAGCGTCAGCGTATACAGAATGCCCGTGCCGATCTTGCCGACATAGTAGCGGTGGATGCCAAGCCCACCACAGAAGAGGCAAAGCAGGAACGTTGTCATCCAGTCCTTGGTTTCGACCGGAGCCTCCGGCGCGATATAGTCCGCTACTTCCTCGCCGTTCAGGATCTTCTTTACGGTTTCGGTCACGGTGTCTATATAGCTGCCGCGCTCCGTTGCAAGGCCGACCGTAGCACCCTTGAGGCCCTTGCGCAGCACGCTGTTCTTATCAACGCGCATGCCGCCTACAGACATCTTGGACTCCGTGATCACAGGCTGCATACGGATATGCGTGCCATCTTTGAGGAAAAGCCAAAGGCCAACGTCCAGGTTCGGTTCCTTTTCAAACGATATGCGCTGACCGGGAATGCCGCCCTTGATCTGGAAAGGCATCTGGAAAGCTGTCCTGCGGGCATTGAGCTTCTCCATGATCTCTTCAAGCGTGGTGGAATAGGAAAGATCAAATTCACGGGGGCTAGTCGCAAATGCGGCGTCTTTAATGCTGCCAGTAAGGTTATCCATAATTTTTCTCCTTTCTAAAGTCCGGTGGATGATAAGTATTGTTTTTTATGCGGCTTATTTTTTCGTAAAAACGCCGCTGATGCCGTAGCCGGAGTTCTCATTCATGGTAAGGCTGTCGCCATCCACGGAGAACGTGTAGGTAGACGGCTCGCTCCATGCCTCCAGCATCACCGTAAGCTGGTCGCCGTCAATGGTATAGGTGCCCTTCTGCTTCATATAAGCATTCTCCATGGTGCATTCGCCTTTCCCGTTGAATGTCCATGTGATTACGCCGTCTGCGCCAAGCTCGGCAGACCATGTGCCGGCCAGCGCATCTTTGCTGCCGCAGGCGGCAAGCGTCAGGAGCGTAACCACGCTCAGGAGTAATGCTACATACTTTCTCATTTTTTAAGTCCTTCTTTCCGTTTATTCATTTGATATATGGTTCAGCCGTTCAGCGCGCCGCAGCAGTATTCACAGCGGCCGCTTGCATCGGGCGTGGTGGTTGCGCCACAATACGGGCAGGTAATTGCCGCTTTGGGTGCGGCTGCCTGCTCAATCCTTTCACGCACATCCTTGCGGACCTGCGTCAGCATCTGCCGTATCTCCTCGCCGAGCTTTTTGCAATTGCGGTACTCTACATTGCTCTCCGGATCGTACCGTGTTGCCATGCCCGGGCGCATTGCGGGCGGCGGAGTGACGTCCACGGAGTCGGAGTTGATCTTGAAGCGCATTTCGTCAAAGTAGGGGTTGTTGACGAATATGGTGATGTAGAAATCATAGGAGTATTCATAGCGCGGCGGATTGTAGCTAATCTTATTGCCATCCTCATCCTCGCGCTCGAGCTCCGAGCGTCTCTCATCAATATCAAGATTGCAGCCTGTCACGTCTGCAAAGTCCAAAACATCCGGGTTGGCCTCCACGAGATTTCTGGCCCGTGTCACCATAAATTTCCCCGCGTCCTCGTCAAAAAGCACCTTGGTGTCCGTGCCGAGCGTTCTGGTCGTGTGGAATGCCGCGACCTTTCCCTGATTTTCTTCCCGGTAGGCAAGCTGCGCCTTGATCTCATCAACAGTGCTGTTGCGCCGGTCGGAGAACCACGGGGAGAGCTTTTTGGCACAGTTTTTGCAGAGATTTCCGTTTTCCAGCTTGCGGTTACCGAGCAAGCCGATCTTTTCCCCGCAAATATCGCAATATTTCTTATCAAACAATCCCATACGCGTATCGCTCTTTATTATGCGGCGGCCTGTTCGTCCGCCTTGGAATTGAGTATCGCGCCGTAGATATATAATGCCGGAACAGCTATTCCCGTCAGAACGCTTATGACATTAAACTCGCCGCCGTTGACCAGATTCATAACGATGCTCAAAACGCTGAACCCGGCTACGATCGCGCCCCATATGATGAGCTTGCCTGCTTTTTCGCTGCGCTTGCTGTGCTTGACGCCCTTGATTCCGGCAATCAGCTGGAAAATTCCGCCGACCAATGTCAGGAACAGCGCCGCCCAATAGGCAAACGTCAGTCCTGATGCCGCGCCGAATCCTGCCGCCAACGCTCCCAGTCCGCCGACAAACACGCCCGCAATGATGGAAAATACCGCGGCGATGATCATCAGAATCCCGGTGACCTTCAAAAACTTATGACCTTCCATGATAAATTCTCCTCTTCTCCTTGTTATTTGTTTTTTATTGTTTCTTATTCCGCAGGGCGGCCGGTTCCGCACTCTGCGCAAAATACATTACTGCCGTTCGGCATTCCGCACGATGGGCACCTCCACCCGTTTTCCGGAACGGGTCTTGAGAATACCCATGCCTCCGTCTCTTCGGCAAATTCCGCCAGCAGAGCGTATACGGCCTGCGCGGCCTGCGCATCATAGCAATTGATAAACGGTGTATCTCCGTCCGTCCATGTTGCGGTGATGCAGCTATCCGTTGTGCCATGCATATGCGTACCGGGCTGGTATGCCGGAAGATCCAGCATTCTAAGCTCCTTGGCAATGCTGCCGAACCATTCCTGCGCCTTCTCCGGCTCTACGGCGGTATTCTTTCTGAAAACGGTATTACCGTCGCTATCCTGATACCGATAAGAGAAATAAACTTGCTTTTCCGGCCCGGACAGCAGCGTCCGCTCATCGAGAAGGAAGCTGAAGCAGTCACGCGCCGACGGTGCGTTTTGATCCCAGTAAATTCCGATCAGCGCCGCTGTTTCGCGCACCGCATACTGCTTCGGCTCAAGCTTTGACGCAGCATATGCTTCCTCGGCAATATCCAGCACCAAGGTCTCCAGCGCTTCTGCATGGCCGCCGCTGAGCTTTTGGGTCTCGCTCCCGTCATCGGTGCGCCAAATGACCAAGATTTCGCTGTCGGTCTCGTCCTGGACAGCGGGGGACGGCTTTCGGTACTCGGGCAGATTCGACTCCGCCAGCATATTCTGAAGATCAAACCACTGTACCCATGTAAGCTGCCAGGGAACCGGGTTGGAAAACGCATCCGTCCCGCTTTCCCTCGTTTCGCCGTTCTCCCGGCTCAAAAAACGTCCGGTCAGCAGAGGCATATCGTTCTCCCGGTAAAACTTCAGCGAAAAGCATTTGCAGGAATTCATATGATTTTGCTGCCAAGTGAATTCGATCAAGTCCTTACCTGCTCTGTACGCATCCGGATTTTCCATTCTGCCTCCGTCCCGGATACGGCTATCGATAAAATACCGATACAGCCATACGCCTGCCAGTGCGATAAGCGCAACCGCCGATACAACGATCAGTGCAATTTTCAACGCTCTTCTCACTTCTGTCCCCTGTTGTCGAACGGGTCTGTGCACTCATGGCAAAAACTCCGGAGAGCCTGTGCGCTCATACCGCCCACCTGCCCCGCCATAATCATGCCCATGGGTCTTCCGCCGCAGGGATACGGATGCCGCTGAGAATGCTGGAGTATTCCCAGAGGAACCATTCGCCGGTAGAGGCCTTCTGCCGCAGCTTCATAGGCCGCGGCGAATCCGCGCCCGCCGTTTTAAGGAACACGCGCATATAGCCCTGCTCCATATCCTGAGGCCTTGGGTCTGATAGCACGTTCAGCGTGTACGGCACGCGCGGCTGATAACCGTTTTCCGGCGCTGCGCCTTCAAAATATGCAAGCGGCAGATAGGCTTTGCCGCGCAGCCGGTCGCGCAGGAACTGGCAGTCATACGGCGACATTGGCTTAGGGCCGCGCAGAAGATCCATTGCGGCAGTGCCCGCATCTTTATCCCTGTCAAACAGTGCCAGCGCACACAGGAACAGCGCGCATATGCGCTCCGGCTGCCGCCCTTTGGCGGCGAGTGTTTCAAATTCCTGCAAATTCTCAGGAATTTTCTGTATAACGACCTGCAATATAACCACTCCTTTCTAAAGCGTGTCGATAACACCGGCGAGGTAAGTCGGCGATACCGACGCATAAATAAAATTGTCTACCAACTGATCCTTCACCGCCTGCCGTACCTCGGAGGCAAGCAGTTCGTCCGCGTTCTCATCTACCAGAAGCAGGGTCTTGCAGACCCAGCCGAGCTGCTTTACGGCACTGCATAGCCTTAGCCGTTCGCTCAGCTTCCATGTGCCCTGCCGGATGACCTCCATCACCAACACGTTGGCACGGCAGGTTCGGCACAAGGCAAGCGTTTCCTCCGGTTTTGAAGAACGGTAGACGAGAAAATCCGGGTCGTATCCCGCAAGCGATTGCATGACTGCCTCCGCCAGGAGCCCGCCTTTCATATCCAGCACAATTCTTCGCATATGTGCTTTCCCACCGCCTTTCTCCTCTTTTGAATGTACTATATATATTCTAACAGCTGTCTCTCCTTCCCGCCCCCGCCGATTAGATAGGTTTTGCAATATTTTTTATTCAAAAGCCATTTCCGCTTCTTTCCTCTCTGCAAACAGGTCAAACCCGTGTTGCCTTTTTCTCTATGCATGGTATACTTATAATAATATTTTATTCTGCGGAGGCGGAAGGAGTACAGCATGAGCAAAGCAACAAAAATCAGCCTTTTGTGTGCGCTGGCCGCGCTGGGGCTCATTGTGCTTGCCATGCTGCTCCGATATGTCAGCCGGCATATTTTACACGCTCCGATAGTCAATCATCTGCGAAGCGGGATCTATGTGTTTTTGTTCAGCGCGTGGTGCTATACCCTTTGGCTCCGCATCGTGCAGGTGCAGGTGCGGCGCTATCTGCTGGCGATATCGGCGCTGATGGTACTGTGGATCCTGCTGCGCTCGATCAAGTTTTCAATTGGCAATACGGACGTGGAGCGCCGGCTGTGGTATTCCTACTATTTTCCAATGCTGTTTATTCCCATGCTGTCGGTATTTGTTTCCCAGTCGTTGGGGAAGGACGAGGCTTTTCGCCTGCCGCGATGGACAAAGCTTTTGTATATCCCTACACTGCTTCTGCTTCTGCTCGTTCTGACCAATGATCTGCACCGGCAGGTGTTTTCCTTTCCATCCGGCGTTTTGTCGGATGGGGAGTATCGGTATGAGAAAGGCTATTACTTCGTGCTGGGCTGGGAGGCCCTGTGTGCGGTGTTCTCGCTTGTTTTGATGGTGAGGAGCTGCCGGGTCCCGCACAGCAGGAGAATTCGCTGGCTGCCGCTGGTCCCCTTCGCGCTTTCGCTGGCCTATGCTTATGCTTATGCCAAAAAGGTCTATTGGGTATGGGTGCTTGCGGGCGATATGACGGTGTCTCAGTGCCTGATCTTTGCAAGCATCTTTGAATGCTGCATCCAGTGCGGGCTGATCCAGTCCAATCTTGGATACGACGAGCTTTTTGAGGCGACGAGTCTGCCGGTTCAGATTACGGATCATGCGCTATGCACCAAATATGCTTCGATTGCAATGCAGAAGCCGTTGCCGCAAAGCGAACTGCGGCATATGCAGCAGGATACCGTACAATTGGACGACGATACGCTTTTGAAGCGGCACCGGCTGCGCAGCGGCTGGGTGTTCTGGAAGGAGGACATCTCTGCGCTGAATCAGATCCGAAAGGAGCTGGAGCTGACAAGGGATGAGCTGCGTGATACCGGCGACGTTCTGGCGGCGGAGAATGCACAGCGCGCAAGATGGCTGAAGCTGACGGAGGAAAACCGCCTGTATGACATGATGGAGGCGCAGACCGCCCGGCAGATTGCGATGCTTAGGGACCTTCTGGCCGAACTGCAAAGGACCGAGGATTCGGACAAAGCCATACGCCTGCTCGGACAGATCATCATTATAGGGACCTATATCAAGCGCAGAAGCAACCTGATTTTTGTCGGCGTGCAGCGCGGTGCAATCAGCGTGCAGGAGCTTCGGCTGTGCCTTAATGAATCCTCCGAGAACATCAGTGTCTATGGCGCCGACTGCAAGACGATCGTCAAGGGGGAAGGCCAGCTTACCGTTGAACAGGCGACGCAGATCTATGACCTGTTTGAGGCGGTCGTGGAGATGGGGCTGGAATCGCTGCGTGCGTTGCTGACCTCCATAGAGGTTGGAAAGCAGGTGGAGGTTACCCTCTGCGTTTCAGCGGCGGAGCCGCTCTGCGCCCTGCGCGCGCGGTTTCCGGGCCTGGAATGGGAGCAGGATGAGGACGGACTGCAATATGTGACGCGGAAGCTGGAGAGATAGAGGGGGTAAAGGCGTATGGACAGGATCAAAGAAAGCTTCGACAGTCTGCCTATCGCGGCCTGCTTCTTCGATAAAAACGGCGTGGTGCGGCTCATCAACCGCCGGATGCTTGCCATTGCGAACTGCCTGCGAAAAGGCGGCATACAGTCGCTTGCAGAGATGCAGAGCGTACTGCAAGCGCCGCCCGCGAACGTGCGCTGCCTGGATATGCGCCTTCGGATTTACCGTTTTCCGGACGGGAAGGCGCTGCGCTTTGCGCAGGAGCGGATCAAAACAAAAGCCGGCGTCCGGTATACGCAGATTACCGCCGCAGACGTTACGGAGCTGATACGGAAGCAGAACCAGCTGAAGGCGGAAAATGCGAAGCTGGAGGAGGCGAACGAGCGGCTGCGGCTGCTGTTCGCGCAGATACCGGAGATTATTCGGGAGGAAGAAACGCTGGCGATGAAGCTGCGTGTGCATGACGACATTGGGCACAGCATTCTTGCGGCGCGCCGGGTGCTGCTCCAGCACGCGGACCAGAAGGAAATTCGCGCAAACGCGGCACTGTGGGAACAGTCAATTTCAGTGCTTTACCGCTCCAGCCAGATAACGGCGCAATCCGAACCGCTGGAGGCTGCAAAAAAACGAGCGGAAGAACTGGGCGTCAGGGTTCTGCTGACAGGGGATGAGCCGCAAACGCAGCGGATACGCGCGCTGAGCGCACTGGCGATCTGCGAATGCGCGGCGAACTGTGTCCGCCACGCAGACGGCACAGAATTGTATGTGCGCTTTTGGCGGAAGCCGGGCTGCACGGAGGTTGCCCTGACCAACAACGGCGCGGCGCCGAAGGAGAAAATCACGGAGGGCGGAGGCCTTTCCATGCTGCGTCAACGCATAAAAGAAGCAGACGGCAAAATGGAGGTTCAGAGCATCCCCCGCTTTAAGCTGATGCTCAGTCTGCCGGAACAGGAGGAAGCAGTATATGAGAGTGATGATCGTTGAAGACCAGACCATGATCCGCAGCCTGCTGGAAAGCTATTTCCGCGCCGAGGACGGATACCGTATCGTAGCGTCCATTCCCGGCGCAAAGCAGGCGGTTGAGGTGTGCCGGGCAAGCTCTGTCGATCTGATTTTGATGGATGTGCAAACAGAGAACCGCGAGAACGGGTTGACCGCCGTTCACCGGATCAAAGCCATACGGCCAAATACCAAAATAATTGTTGTGACCTCGCTGATCGACTGCGCCGTTCTGGAAGAGGCAAAGAAGGCCGGGGCTGACAGCCTGTGGTACAAGGACTCCACCGAGAAGCGGTTGATGGACGTCGTCCGGCAGACGATGGCCGGTGAGCACATCTTTCCGGATGCGCCTCCGACGGTTGAAATCGGCATGGCAAAAAGCACGGAATTTACAAGGACGGAGCTGAAGGTTTTGCGGCATCTGCTGCGGGGCTTGTCCTACACGCGCATCGCGGCAGAGATGGGCTGCGAGATGTCAACGGTCAAATTCCATGTGGCAAACATGCTGCAAAAAACCGGGCTGGAAAACAAGCTCCAGCTTGCTCTGGCGGTCAGCGACGTCAAGCTGGTTGCCGATTTGGCGGAAGAGTGATGGGATTTGATTTTCTGCTTGTACAGCCACAGGCATTTATTGAAAAGAAGAAGCCGCGTCTGAGACGTTATACTTGGCAAGCAATGCCTGCGTTTATACAAACTTGACGAACAGGGAGATTTCCGTCACCGGAAATCTCCCCTGCTGCTTGTTGGGGAAACTCTCCCCACCCCCCCGATTGATCGAACGGTTCCCGTTCGGCTGCGCCCTGCAAAGTAGTGCTATTTTTTCTGCTGATGCTCTCTTGCCTGCGCTGGTCGTCGGCATCCGTAGATAACAGACAGCAGAAATTCAACAAACGGTGTTGCGTCTGCCGATATATCTGCTTGCCCAAGTGCGGCATAGTAAGCGTCCCGCCTCTCTCGAATCAGCGTTTCTATCGGAAGCCATGCAAATATGGGTTTCCATTATAAGCATTGCCTATTTGCCAAAATCCGTTCTATACAATAATTGTTGTTCTTGGTTGTTCTCAGCTTCTTCCCACAGAAAATGTCGTGGGTATTGTAATACACTCTCATTTGAAAGTTACTGCTTTTTAGCACTAAGTTTCAAACGGATGTTGCTTTTGAATGGATATGGCGGTATAATTCTGTTGAAAGTTGGCCATAATAAGCACTAAGTTTCAAGTGAGTGGAGGGCTGCTATTTGAATCAAATAATCCAAAGAAATCATTATCTGCAAAAGCTCATCGACCGAAGAGAAAACGGTCTGGTGAAGGTCATCACTGGTATTCGCCGCTGCGGCAAGAGCTTTCTTCTTTTTAACCTGTTCTATGATTATCTGATTGAGAGTGGCGTCAAGGAGGAACGGATCATCTCGATTGCATTGGATGACGATACCTTCATCAAGTACCGCGACCCTGAGGAACTGTCTAAATTCATCCGCTCAAAAATCACCTCAAAAGAAACATATTACATTCTCATTGATGAGGTGCAGTATGCCATTGCCAAGGATGAACTGAAAAATCCTGATTCCATCCGGCTGTATAACGTGCTGAACGGCCTTCTGCGGCTTCGCAACGTGGATATATATGTGACCGGCAGCAACTCAAAGATGCTGACAAAGGATGTTCTGACCGTTTTCCGTGGACGTGGTGATGAAGTTCGTGTCTATCCAATCTCGTTCAAGGAATACTATGCCGCCATTGGCGGAGACAAGCTTGATGCATACGAAGAGTACGCTTTGTATGGCGGGATGCCGCTGGTTTTATCAAGAAAAACAGACGCTGATAAGATGGCATATCTGCAAAGCCTTTTTACGGAGGTATACTTCAAGGATATTACTGAACGATATGACATCGCTCTTCAGGATGTGCTTGCGGAATTGACTGACGATTTATGTTCGTCCATCGGTTCGCTTACCAATGCCAGGAAGATTGCTAATACCTTGGGAACGGTAAAGAATATCTCCGTTTCAAGCACGACCATTTCCAACTATTTGAATTACTTGTTGGAATCCTTCCTGTTCAGCAACGCCAAACGCTATGATATAAAAGGAAAGAAATACTTTGAATACCCATCAAAGTATTACTGTACCGATATCGGCCTCCGCAACGCCCGGCTGAACTTCCGTCAGCAGGAGGAAACGCACATCATGGAAAACATCATATACAACGAACTTCTATGCAGAGATTACTCCGTAGACGTTGGTGTGGTGGAAATATCGGAGTATTCCGAAAACAAGCACTCCAGAAAACAGTGTGAGATTGATTTCGTTGTTAATTGGGGCCCTAAAAAATACTATATTCAATCCGCTTTGAACGTGAGTGATCCGGTCAAAATGGAGACAGAACTTCGACCCTTGAAGAATACAAAGGATTTCTTCAAAAAGATTATCATCAGCAAATCTTCCATGAAGCCTTGGACGGATGATTATGGTATCCTGCATCTTGGCTTATATGAGTTCCTTCTGAATGAAAATTCGCTGGAACTGTAAACACCTCTGCGATAATCGGGAAAGTGTTTGTAACCTGAAATAGCAATACAGCAAAGAGGCAATTCCATTCCGAGTTGCCTCTTTCTATATGATTCTCCCACGACTTTGCTCTTCCTGTTTGTTCTTGGTTTTCTCACGCTGAAGCTGCGCTATTTCACCATATTTTTTTACTATGCTTTAATGTACTTTGTCATCCGTCCAGCGCCGATTCTTTTTATCGAGCCCGTTTTGACCATTATCCCAAGGACAGCTTCAACGGTAGTGGGGCTGACATCAGGGAGAATCTTGCAAATCTCTGCTTTGGAAAGCGGGGTTAGGCTGTTCAGAACAGTTGCCTCAATGCGAGCTTTCTTCGTAATCTTCTTGCCGCGTACTACCGCAAACCGTTTGTCCAGCTCCTTATAGCACATATAAAGTGTGGATAGGAAATTCTCAATAAAGGGGAAATAAGAGTTCTCGTTCGTTTCCCACCCAGCCGAGGACTGCCGCAGTGCTTCGTAATAATACGTCTTATAGTTGTTGATTTGCTCCTCAAAGGACACATATTTACCGGCATCAAAACCATTTTTGTACAGCAACAGCAGCGACAGCAGGCGGGACATCCTGCCATTGCCGTCCCGGAACGGATGAATGCAGAGAAAGTCTAAAATTACGCAGGGTATCAAAAGAAGCTGGTTGATATTTGCGTTGCCTCTGGCATCCAAATAGGCAAGCTCCAACTGCTCCATTGCCTTCGGTGTTTCGCTTGCAGACGTTGGACGGAAGCGGACACGACGGTTTCCGTCGGCATCTATCTCTAAAATCACATTATCGTCTGTCTTGTACCGCCCGCCGTACTCATAGCCCGCAAAGCTCATCATTATTTCATGCAGCCGCAGGATGTCGCTCTGTCGGAAATCGATATGCGTATATTCTTTTGAAATATGTTCAGATAGAGCCTTGAAATAGGCAGTAATATGAGGAAATGCCACCGAAACCTTATGCCAAGATAGATGGTGGCTGCAATATTACCACATCGCTTTTGGGGTTAGTTAAGTTGATGGCTTTGGCCGTGTGGTTGTTCTCCTTTGCTTTCTATACGGGCGAAGCCGAGGAGGATGAAATAGTGATGGAAAAAAGGCTGAGGTAAAAGAGCTGCTACGCAACGGTGTACAGCCCCTTGGCTCTCCCTTTGGGAGAGCTGTCACCGCAGGTGACTGAGAGGGTCTTGGAGCTTACACTCGTGGGGGTGTCATCTCCCTGCAAAGCCGCCGGGCATTTTCTAATTGGGTGTTATGGTCATTGTTTGCCCTCTCCGTCCTCGCTGCGCTCGGCCACCTCTCCCAAGGGGAGAGGCAAGGTATGCCCGCGCGTAAAGTCGTCTATTTGAATAAGTATATATCCATGTGGATAAGCCCCCTTTGTCTGCTGTACGACGGCTTTTTTCTTTTGCCGTCGTGCGGCAGATAATCAAAACAGGCGTTTCCTTTGCTGCTCAATAGACATCCGTTTTTTTCTTTGTTCGGTGTGAGCGAAGCTTTGGATAAAACGCAATAAGTAACCCAATGAAAAAGAGAATAATACAAAGCACAAAAAGCCATTCGATATTATATAATTCAAAAAGAGCTTCAAGTCCATGTTTAGAGGTTGTATACTTTTCTGTTTCGGGATAATTTACAACAGCTTTGGAACTTAAAATACCTATTATTAAAAGTCCGACTGCGCTGATTACAGAAATAATGCCGCCGATTATGGCATGGATTTTTCCCGTGTATTTTTGCGTCAAAATGCTGCTTTCTACTTTAACTGCCGGAATATCGCTATCGCTTTCGTATTCGTCATTCAGAAGATAGTCCGTTGACACACCAAATAATTTGCTGATTTGCAATACATTCTCTGTGTCCGGGATAGCAGCTCCCAGCTCCCATTTTGACAGAGCCTGTCGTGAAACCGTAATCTTTTGTGCCAGTTCCTCCTGTGTCCAGCCTTTCACCTTTCTAAGCTTTTGCAACTTTTCGCCAAATGTCATATATAAGCCCTCCCTTTATTTTGAGTGTATTTCATGCTTAAAATATATCATTTATGTGTAGAAGCGTCCACCATCTCCGCTTTGCATCTGCGCTACCAGACTTTACAATCAAATTATTTGACTTTGCAACGCAAAAAGCATCAGATGCGGCTCATAAAACTACAAGCTGCGGCACCGATCCGGAAAACAGCAGTCTGACCGTTTGAGAACGCACCGGTATAATTTTACTAAGAGGATTAGGTGTTTTCAATGACGCCTTTCGATATGTGCGCCAATCCTGCCGATTTTTAATCTCAACCTCCGGAAATGGAGAGCAAAACATGCCCGCCTGCACAAAAAAGCCCCCCTGAGTTAGTCGGGGAGGCTTTGCGTTGTTCTATATCAGCTGTCCAGATAGTATTCGCCGCGGCGGTAATCGTATACCGCGCCGCGCGTAAAGTCGTCTATGCTTTCCAGCACCTTGCCTGTGCCTATTGCCACGCAGGAGATGGGATCCTCCGCAATGTAGCAGGGCACCTTGGTGTGCTCGGCAATGAACTTGTCTATGCCGTAAAGCAGCGCGCCGCCGCCGGTTATGCATATGCCGTTTTCCGCAACGTCGCTGGCAAGCTCGGGCGGGGTGCGCTCAAACATGCTCCTTACGCTTTCAAGTATGGCCTGAAGCGGCTCCTCGAGCGCGTCTATCATTTCGTTGCTGCTCACTACTATCGTCTGCGGCAGGCCGGATATAAGGTTACGGCCCTTAACGTCTATGAAAAGCTGCTCCTTGCGCGGATAGGCCGAGCCTATGCGTATCTTCATTTCTTCCGCCGTGCGCTCGCCTATCAGCAGGTTGTGCTTTTTGCGCATGTAGCGCACTATGGCTTCGTCAAACTTATCGCCCGCTATCTTTATTGAGGTGGACAGCACCGCGCCGCCTAAGGATATTAGGGCTATGTCGCTCGTGCCGCCGCCTATGTCCAGCACCATGTTGCCGCGCGGCTCCGCAATGTCTATGCCCGCGCCTATTGCCGCGGCGATGGGTTCCTCTATCAGATATGTATGGCGCGCGCCGGCTTCCTCGGTAGCGTCTATAACGCTGCGCTTTTCAACCTCGGTAACGCCGCTCGGTACGCAGACAACAACGCGCGGCTTGAAGAACACATGCGTGCCCACTACTTTTTTAAGGAAGTGGTGCAGCAGCCTTTCGGTAATGTCGTAATTGGATATAACGCCGTCCCTCAGCGGCCTTATGGCGGTTATGTTGCCGGGCGTACGGCCAAGCATCCTGCGCGCCTCTTCACCTATTGCCAATATGCGTCCCGTGATTTTTTCCACGGCGACCACGCTCGGCTCCCTCAACACAATGCCCTTGCCGCGAACGTATACCAAAATGCTCGCCGTGCCAAGGTCTATGCCTACGTCGTTAAACTCAAACAGGCCCATATAATTAACTCCCTCCGGCGGGAAAACTAACCGTATCCCAATAATAATAGTATTCTACCACAATACGGCCAAGCGTGCATCAGCAATTTTTGAACAAATTATAAAAATTGCGCGAAAGGTGCGCCATATTCGCCTTTTGGGCGCCAAGAAGCTTGTTTAGCGGGCCGTGTTAGGCTATAATTTAGGCATTACACACGTGCAGGGAGGAACTTTTCTATGCGGAATAAAATTACGGCGGCCATTATGCTTGCGGCGGTGCTGCTGCTTGGCGGCTGCTCGCTCACGGGAAACGTTCTTCCGCCCGCGCCTACCGATGCGCTGCCCGTTGTTACGGTCACTTTGCCCAGCAACGATACCGCTGCCCGGCCCGAGCGTACACCCGCGCCGGGAGTGGACAACGCCATAAATTCCGGCACGGACTATTCTTCGCTGGACGGCGTGGCGGAGCCGGGGGATGTGCTGCCCATTTTGACATACGACGAAGCGCGGCAGCAGAACCGCGACGTTATCGGCTGGATAAGCATACCCGGAACCAGCATAGAATACCCCGTTGTGCGCACGGACGACAACGAATTTTACCTTAACCACAACATACTTAAAGAGGAGAGCAAGCACGGCGCAATATTCATGGACTTCCGCAATGCCGACCGCGGCCAGCAGAAGCACATAATACTTTACGGGCACGACATGAAGAACGGCACCATGTTCCACGGCCTACTAAATTTCAAGCAGAAAAGCTTCTTTTCCGAGAATCGCATAATTTCCTTCAACTGGGACGGGACGGACACCATGTGGGAAATATACCTTGCGGCGGTGATACCGCTTGTTGACGGCCACATGATAAACTATGTCGAAACGCGCTTTGCCGACAACGCCGCCTTTGAAAGCTACATGGCGGACATGGCGGCCTATGCCCGCACAGCGCCCAGCTCCAACGTATCGGATGCCATATCCATAGGCCAGGCCGACCAGGTGCTCACCCTTACCACCTGCACCGAGGAGGACGACGGCTCCCGCTTCGTTGTCCAGGCAAGAAGGGTGAGGTAGGGGGCTTACGCCCGCGGTGAAATCCGTTCTTGCGAACGGGTGAAATTGCGCTAATGCGCAGTGAAATATTGCTTGCACAATGTGAGATCCGCCTTGCGGCGGGTGAGCATAAGAGATTGTGAAGATAAGGGGACGCGATGCGTCCCCGTTGTTGTTTATGTATAAGTTTGTAAAGCGCACCAAAAGGCGCCACCGCGTGCGGGGGATTCGAGCCGAGCGCGCCCACTGGGCGCGCTCGGCTCGAATCCCCCGTAAACGGGGA
>UMAM01049163.1_pt1 | contig 20060 bp, 26 predicted proteins | sample 1963711 | NCBI WGS metagenome assembly UMAM01 (sample SAMEA4835916, study PRJEB28245) | human gut metagenome | biome: gut microbiome; material: fecal sample | place: Denmark | collected 2008
ATATTAAAAAGTTATTTTTAAAAGATAATTTTTTAACTAAATATGCTTACGTTGTTAAATGTGTTTATGAAAACGAATTAAAATCAAGTGGAAAATATGATTTTGATGATTTAATTATTAAAGCTACCGAAAGTTTAGATGAAAATTTAGGTTATAAATATATTATTATTGATGAGTTTCAAGATACATCTTTGATTAGATTTAATCTTATTAAAAAAATTAAAGATTTATCAAATGCTATTCTTTTTTGTGTCGGAGATGATTATCAATCAATTTACCATTTTTCAGGTTGTGATATAAATATCTTTTTGAATTTTACAAAGTATGTTCCAAATTCTCAAATAAAAAAGTTAAAATATACATATAGAAATAGTCAAGAGTTAATTGATATTAGTACTAAATTTGTTATGAAAAATAAAAGTCAAATAAAAAAGAAATTACTTAGTCACAAATATTTAGATAAACCAATTGAATTTATTTATTATATTAATCCTTATATAGTTTTTAAAAAATTGTATAATAAATTAAAAAAAGAAAATAATGATTTACTTATCCTTGGAAGAAATAACTTTGATATAAACAAGTTTAGTAAGGAAGAAATAAAAGAATTTATGAGTGTTCATTCATCAAAAGGCTTAGAAGCTGAAAATGTTATTTTAATAAATTTAACTGATGGATTATACGGTTTTCCCAATAAAATTATAAATTCTAAATTAATCGAAGAACTTCACCCTTCTGATAAAACTTATCTTTATGCAGAGGAACGTAGACTTTTTTATGTAGCATTAACTAGAGCTAAAAATAAAGTATATATATTAGTTCCATTTTTTAATAAGTCAATTTTTATTAAAGAGTTAAAAAAGATAATACATTTTAAGTAAGATTTAAGCAAGATTTAAGCAAGATAAAATTTAAAAGAACCTGCACTAGTTTTCAGGTTCTTTTATTTCTTCAAAACGATATTTTTGTTTAACATTAGGGTATTTGTTTTGATCCACTAAAGAGTTAAACATATCGTAAGGTCTTATCCATATTTCATGAGTTTCTATATTTTCATATACTACCATATCAGTTAAATCTTCACTATTTTTACCAATAGCTATAACTTTATAAATATGACCTTTAAAATGTTTATATAAAGAATTAATCTTTATTTTTCTCATTTTTGTCCTTTTCTTTCTTTTCTGGTTTAGGTAAACATTCTTTACGAGATAAATTTAGTCTTCCACGGTTATCATAACCTAGAGATTTAACCATAATCTCATCACCAACACTAAACATATCACTTGGTTTTTCTACTCTTTCCCAAGCAAGTTGTGAGACATGTACTAAACCTTCACATCCTGGCCAAAGTTCTACGAAACAGCCAAAATCTTCAACTTTTGTAATTTTTCCAGTATAAACTTTTCCCTCTTCAACTTCACGAATAACATCAAGAATCATTTGTTTAGTTTTTGCAATTATATCTTTATCAGTATGGTAGATTATTACTCTTCCATCATCTTCAAGATCAACCTTAACAGCATCTTTATCGTTTACTGTTGCTACATTTGATGCTTCAAGGATTATTTTAGTAATCATTTCTCCACCTTTACCAATGATATCTCTAATTTTTTCAGGATCAACATTAAATGTTTCAATCTTAGGTGCATATTTACTTACTTCTTTGCGTGGTTCTGGAATAGCTTGGGCCATAACATCTAGAATTTCCATACGAGCTTTTTTAGCTTGTGCTAAAGCTTCACCTAAAATTTCTTTTGTTACACCTTTAATTTTAATATCCATTTGTAAAGCTGTAATACCAGCGCGTGTTCCTGCAACTTTAAAGTCCATGTCTCCCATGTGATCTTCAAGACCTTGAATATCAGTAAGAATTGTATATTTGCTTCCATCTGGGCTAGTTATAAGTCCCATAGCTATACCCGCAACTGGAGCTTTAATTGGAACACCTGCAGCCATTAGGCTTAAACATCCTGAACAAATTGTTGCTTGACTAGATGAACCATTGCTTTCTAAAACTTCACTAACTACACGAATTGTGTATGGAAATTCTTCTTCAGATGGAATAACTTGTGCTAAAGCTCTTTCACCTAAAGCACCATGACCAATTTCTCTTCTTCCTGGAGAGCCATATCTACCTACTTCGCCAACTGAGAATTGTGGAAAATTATAATGAAGCATAAACCTCTTTGTATCTTCAATTCCAAGTCCGTCAAGTATTTGATGTTCACCTAAAGCCCCTAGAGTAGTTGTAGCAAGTACTTGAGTTTCTCCTCTTGAAAATAGTGCTGAACCATGAGTTCTTGCAAGTAAATCGATACCTGCATAAAGTGGCCTTATTTCATCCATCTTTCTGCCATCTGGTCTAATATGTTCATCAGTGATTAAACGGCGAACTTCTCCACCTTCAATTAAATGAAGAACTTTGCTTACTTGAGCCATTTTATTATTTTTATCTTCATCTTCAGCATAAATTTCTTCAAAATGAGCCATTGTATTTGCTTTTACTTCATCAATTTTAGCATATTTTTCTAACTTATCTTTAATTTGAATTGCGGCAAGCATATCAGCAGTTGCATAATCTCTTACAGCTGATTCAATTTCAGCATCAATTTCTGCCTTAGGTAGTTCAACTTTTTCTACCCCGATTTCATCAATAATACTTTGTTCAAATTCACATAATTTTTTAATATTTTCATGAGCAAACATTAAAGCATCAAGCATTAATTCTTCGCTTATTTCCTTAGAACCAGCTTCAACCATACAAATTGCATCTTTGGTACCTGCTACTGTTAAGTGTAATTCACTTAAATCACTTTGTTCAGCTGTTGGGTTAATAATAAATTTACCATCAATTAAACCTACTATAACGCCTGCTACTGGTCCATCAAATGGGATATTTGATATACCTAAACATAAAGATGAACCAAATAATGCAGTCATTTCTGGTGAATTATCTTGATCAACTGATAAAACAGTATTAATAACTTGAATTTCATTTCTTAAATTTTCATCAAACATTGGTCTGATTGGTCTATCTATTAGTCTTGCAGCAAGGGTTGCCGCATCACTTGGACGACCTTCTCTTTTAATAAATCCTCCAGGGATTTTACCTACAGAATATAATCTTTCTTGGTATAATACTTGTAATGGAAAGAAATCTTGTGATACTGGATTTTTTCCCATTACGCAAACAGATAATACTGCTGTATCTCCATATCTTACAAGCACTGCTCCATTTGTTTGCTTTGCTAATTCGCCAGTTTCTACTACTAACTGTCTTCCATCAAAATCTAATTTAAATACTTTCTTCATAAACATCCTTTCTAAAACAAAAAGACACTAAAAACAAGTGCCTTTTAATTATTTTCTTAAATTTAATTTTTTGATTACTTCTCTATAACTTACTACATCATTTTTCTTTAAGTAGTCTAGTAATTTTTTACGACGACCAACTTTCATAAGTAGACCTCTTTTTGAATGATAATCATGCTTATGTTCTTTTAAATGTTCTGTTAAGTTATTAATTTCATTTGTAAGAATTGCAATTTGTACTTCAGTTGAACCACAATCATTTGCAGATTTTGCAAATTCTTTAATGATTTTTGCTTTTTCTTCTTTCATTAAAGCCATAATTTTTTCCTCCCACTTTCTTAATTGGTTTAATCGTAGTATTGATTTGGAGATATCAAAACCAAGAATAAACTTCAGATATATTTATTATAATTTAAAACTCACTCTTTTGCAAGCACTATTTTAAAGATGCTAATAATTCATCTTTTTTCATTGTAGAGTAACCTTTTACTCCTTTTTCTTTAGCAAGTGCTTTTAATTCTGCTAAAGTTTTTGAACTTAAATCTTCTTTTTCAGCTTTTTTAGTTTCTTTCTTTTCAACTTTTACTTCTTTAGTTTCAGTTTTAACTTCTTTTTTAGTTACTTTTACTTCACCGTTTAAAGCTTTTTTAGCAGTTTCTACTAAGCTAGTGAAAGATTTAGGATCATCAATAGCCATTTCTGATAACATTTTTCTATTGATTTCAATACCAGCTTTTGCAAGTCCATTTATAAATTTAGAATAACTAATTTCATTTTCACGACATGCAGCATTGATTCTTGTAATCCATAATTTTCTGAAATTTCTTTTATTTTGTCTTCTGTCTCTATAAGCATATGCTCCACTATGGAAAACTTGTTCTTGTGCAGTTTTATATAATCTGTGTTTACTTCCAAAGTAACCTTTTGCTTCTTTTAAAACTTTTCTTCTTCTATTTTTAGAAACGTTTCCGCCTTTAACTCTTGCCATACTATTTCACCTCCATGATTAGATAACAGATTTTAATCTGCTACTATCTCCTTTTGCTAACGTACCTTTATTACGTCTTTGTCTAACTGCTTTTGCTGTATCTTTTCCAGTCTTATGGTTACTTCCTGACTTCATATAAGTTAAAGTACCATTTTTTTTCTTTTTAAATACTTTTGAACTTGAACTATGTGTTTTTTGTTTACATTTTGCCATATTAATTTCCTTCTTTCTTTTTTGGTGCTAAAATCATTGCAATTTGTCTTCCTTCTTGCTTTGGTTCAGTTTCAATTACTGATACCTCACTTAAAGCATCTGCAAATTTAAGTAATACGTCACGACCTAATTCTGGTCTAGCCATTTGACGACCTTTAAAACGAATGAATGCTCTAATTTTATGTCCTTTTTCAAGATATTCCTTAGCATTTTTTCTTCTTGTTTCAAAGTCTCCAACATCAATGGTTACTGATAAACGATATTCTTTTAACTCTTTATTTGCTTCTCTTGCTTTCTTTTGACTTTCTTTTAGTTTCTTTTGTTTTTCATAACGATATTTATTGTAATCCATTATTTTAGCAACAGCTGGTACGCCATTACCATTCATTAGAACTAAATCAAGTCCAGCATAACCTGCAAGAGTTAATGCATCATTTAGTTTTTTTAATCCCATCTTTTCGCCATTTGGCCCAATTACCATCAATTCTTCAACACGAATATTTTCATTGATTGGTAGTTCATTGCTATCAAACTTTGCTATATTAAGCACCTCCAACGTCATTAAAAAATGGATACATTTAGTATCCATCCCAAAAAGTATATCAAAGTAATTTTAAATACTTAACTGGCATTTACCCATTGCTTTTTGCAATCAGGTGGATACTAAATCGCTTTCCTTTTTTCAAGTAACATCATTATATTACATCATTATTCTATGTTTGTCAAACATTTTCTATTACTTTTAGTTATTTTTAGCTATTTTTCTATATTTTACCCTTTTTTCTAACTAATGAATATGCTTGATTTTTAAATTTGCCAGTTCTTATTTTTTGAATTTGTTCACTTAAAACTGCTTTAGTAAAAAATACTGCCTCACTTAATTCTACTTCTTTATCAACAAATTGATATTTTTCTTTTATCATTTCCCATAATTCTAAGTGTCTTTTTACAAATTCTTTATCTAGAAAATCAGCATTTATATCATCAAGATTCATTCCATACATCATAACCATTGCTTCAAAATATAAACTAAATTTATCTTCATCATAATTTTTACCAAACAATTTATATATATCATAAAAATCTTTTACTCTAGTATTTGGAATATCCTCTCTTGTATTATGTGCTATTATATAAAGTTTTTCAGCAATATGTTCTTCAAAAGATGGTGTATTTATATAAAACTTTTGGTCCCCTTCAAATAATGGTTCAACCGCTTTAAATTGAGTTTCAAATATCACTTTATTATTATCTTTAAAATCTATTGGCACAGGAATAACCATTTCTTTAGAACCTTGATAGTTAATCTTTGCTACAACAGGTATTTTATAGACTCCATTTTTGGTTTGCCTTGGTGTTGTTGATAAATCAAAAGTTAATTCATTAGAAAACGTATCATATATTGCTGCAAACAAAATATTTATTGGTATATGATGTGATAAAGTTGATGATAAATCTATATCTAAAACCGGTCTAGTTAATTCTTTTAAATGAACGTATTGACTAAAACTTCCCTTTACTACTAAATCTCCATTGTTTATTAAGGCTAATTTTTCTAATAATTTACGTGCATAATATGTTGTATATGTTGCCATGGGAGTAATACCTAATCTTTTAGCCTCTTTTTTCATAAAAGATTTTTCTTGATCTAAATTTCTAAACTCCATAAAAAATCCCCCTTAAATTGGCAACTATTTTACCACAAACTTAAACAAAATGCAAGTTTATAACAAAAAAGCAATATGTTTTATCATATTACTTTTTGCTAACAATTAAGTTTTCAATATATTTTTTGAACTCTTCAATACTCATTGTAGTTGTTTCTGCGCTACCAAATAGTCTAAAGCTAATTGTTTTTTCATCTACTTCTTTTTGTCCGAGAATCAATGTAATAGGAATCTTTCTTATTTGGCTTTCACGCATTTTATAAGATAATTTTTCATCACTATCATCTAGTTCAACACGATAATTTGCATCTTTTAACATTTCATAAATAGATGTAGCATATTCTAAATGATATTCTTTATTTACTGGTATAATATTTATACCTACTGGAGCAAGCCATAGAGGTAGTGCTCCTTTTGTTTCTTCAAGTAGCATTGCTATAAATCTATCTAAAGACCCTAGAATTGCTCTATGAATTACAACTGGAGTTTTCTTTTCACCATTTGCATCGATATAATATAATTCAAATCTTCTTGGTAGTAGAAAATCAAGTTGAATTGTTGATAAAGCTACTTCATTACCTATAGCGGGTTTAATTAATATATCAAGTTTTGGTCCATAGAATGCTGCTTCACCTTTAGCTTCAATATAATCAATTCCAATATCATTTAAAACTTTTCTTAAATCATTTTCAGCATTATTCCACATTTCATCATCTTGAAAATATTTTTCTTTATCTTCTGGATCTCTTAAAGATAAACGGCATTTATAATTTTTAAATCCAAAGTCTTTGTAGACATCCATAATTAAATCTAGAACGCCTTTAAATTCTGTTTCAATTTGTTCTGGAGTACAGAAAATGTGTGAGTCATTTTGAGTAAACGATCTAGCTCTTTCAATACCTTTTACTGCACCAGCTGCTTCATATCTAAAGTCATTTGCTATTTCCGCAATACGAATTGGTAAATCTTTATATGAATGTAAGAAATTTTTATACATTACCATATGATGTGGACAATTCATTGGTCTTAATACATATGCTTCATTGTCCATTTCCATAGCTGGGAACATATCATCTTTATAGTGGTCCCAATGTCCACTTGTTTTATAAAGTTCTACACTACCTAAATCTGGAGTATGAACATGGCTATATCCATATTTTATTTCTTTATCAGTGATGTAATTTTGTAGCGTTCTCCATAGAGTATATCCATTTGGTAACCATAATGGAAGTCCACGACCAACTAATTCTGAAGTCATAAATATTTTTAAGTCTTTACCAATTTTACGATGGTCTCTTTCTTTAGCTTCTTCAAGTTCTTTTAAGTGAGCTTCTAGTGCTTCTGGTGTATCAAAACATACTCCATATATTCTTTGTAACATATGATTTTTAGCATCATTTTTCCAATAAGCACCACTAACTTTAAGAAGTTTAAAGTTTTTTAATTCTTTAACAGTATCTACGTGTGGTCCACGACATAGGTCAGTAAAGTCCCCTTGAGTATAGCATGAAATTACTTGAGCATTATCATCCATTCTTGATATCAAGTCAATTTTATAAGGATCATTTTTAAACATTTCTAATGCTTCTTCTTTACTTATTTCATGCCTAACTATTCTTTTACCATCTTTAGCTAATTTTTTCATTTCTTTTTCAATAGCTGGTAAATCTTCTTCATTTAAAGTTTTACCATTAAGGTCTATATCATAATAAAAACCGTCTTCAATAACTGGTCCAACCCAAAATAAAGCATCTGGATATAAGTGTTTAACTGCTTGAGCCATTAAATGGGCACATGAGTGATTCATTACACTTAATTTTGCATCTTCTTTAATATTTATCATTTTATCTTCCTTCTTTCTTTTCTTGCCTTTGTTTAAATGTAAGCATTGCATATTTTCTTTTCAATTCATTATACTCTTTGGTATAATTTTTTACTTGTTCTGCAAAATCTGAAATATCTTTCTTACTTGAAAGCATCATTATTTTTATTTTTAATTCAAGCATACTATTTCTTAAATTTTTTATTTCGGTGTCATAGTCCATACGCATTCCTCCTTTCAAACAAAAAAAGAATGATACCAAGGAGTCTTTATAAAGACGGTACCATCCTTTTATTTAACTTTATTACTGATAACGGACTTATCCGTGGTTTATTAACCCTCTTAAAAAGTAGTAATTAATAATGGTTTTATTAGCTCCCACCTACCGCTAATTCTCTACAAAAAACTTAATTATTAATCATGTCTTTTCGCATCGATTTCATAATAATCTTAGCATATTTTTAGTTTAAATACAAGTAATTTTACCAAGAAATTGAAAAATTAACCCTTATATCTTCTTGTTTTCCATTTACTTCTATTACTAATCTAGTATATAAAGATGTTGGTTTTTTTACATCTAAATCTTTTGTTGATACTTTTACAGTAAAATTTTGTTCCTTACCGGCTTTTACTTCTTCGTTATCAAAAATAATATTCAAAGAAATGATTGAAAATGTAAAAATAGATGAAATAGAAAAAGTTATTGATAATAAAAATGAAAGAAATACTAACATTTTAGGCATTATCATAAACTAATCATAATTTTTTGCTGAATTACATAAATATACTTGCATTATTTATTTGTGTTTGATATAATTTATTTGTTCTTGAAGAACATGGGTTGTTAGCTCAGTTGGTAGAGCAATTGACTCTTAATCAATGGGTCTAGGGTTCGAATCCCTAACAACCCACCATAAAAAAATTAAAACTAGCAAATTCTAAATATGCTAGTTTTTTATTTAAAGAAAATACTACTTAATCGTAGTTATTTTCTATCTTCTTCCAATTTACTAAAATCAAGCACTTTTGATTCGTCTGGTCTTTTATTAAATTCCACTTTTTGAACTTTTTTAGTTGTTTTACCTACAGCATCTGTTGCAATATATAAAATCCAATATTGATCTTTTCCTTCGGTTTCATCAACTTCATGATATACTTTATGAGTGACTTTAACTCCTGGTTTATCATCTTTTACTTCTAAATGATCATAATTTATATCATCTATAGAGTCAACATAATATATTTTGTCAAAAAACTTAATCGTCGGAGATTTTATATCTTCTGGATTATTTTCATCATTTAAATATTCATCTCCGAGTGGATTTGCTATCCATCCCCATCTTTCCTTTTCATATTCTATATGATACCAATAATTTCCATTATGATTTTCATAATCATCTACTTTAAATACTTCACCATTTTTAGCTTCTTTTAATATTGCACTATTTCGGTCCGGCTCTTTTCTCACTTTTAAATTTTCAATTTTTACCTCAACATACCATCCTTCTTTAATTTTTTTAATTCTTGCTTCTTCCATAAACCCAAGAATAAATTTTACTGCAAAGAATCCTATAACGATTAAAATAAGAATTGTAAATATAATTTTTAATTTTTTCACACTATCACTTCCTATATCTAATTATACCAAAATTTTTTTATTTTACTAGTACTTTATTTTGTGATATAATTTAATTGGTGATTTATTTATGAAGAAGTATAAGTATCAAAGACTTACAAAAGAAGAAAAAAAACAAGCTAAAAACGAATTTTACCAAACTGGACAAGGAATAGATTTAAAGAAAAGATTTAATAGAATATTAATTTATAGTATTATTTTAATCTTATTTGGTATTTATTTACTTGTTGAGGCTTATATAAAGAAAGATTCTTATGCACAATATGTGTATGGCTCTGTAATTATTTTATTTGGTATAGCTTTTTTAGTATCAAGAACTTATGTAATGATGAAAAAAGTTAATGAATATATTACTAAACCAAAAAACACTACGAAGAAAAAGTAGTGTTTTTAATTTATTCTATCATCAAATTGTTCCATTTCATCTAATTGATCTTCAACTAGAGTTCTAAATCTTCTTTTATATACTGAAACTTTTCTTCTTAAGCTTTCAGCTTCAGATTCTATTCTTTCAGCTTTTTGTAATGCATTATTTATTACTTTAGTTGCATTTCTTTTGGCATCTTCTAATATTACTTTTGATTCATCATAAGCTGCTTTTTTAATATTACTTGTTGATTCTTCCGCTACAAGAATGGCACGATTTAAAGTTGCTTCAATATCTTTATAATGCTTTAGTTCTCCTTTTAATGTCTCAATTATCTCACAACTATTTTTAAGTTTTCGTAACATGTTTTCATATTCCACTGTTACTTCCTTAACAAAATCATTAACTTCTTCTTTTTTATAGCCTTGAATACTTGTACTAAATTTATTTACCATAAGGCCACCACCTAATTACCAGTCTAGTTCTTCATCATTGTTCTTACTAGTTTTTTCTGAGTCATCTGTTATTTTTCCTTGAACATTAACATTTTTAGGTGCCACTAGATAAATACCAACACCTATTTTTTGCATTGAACCACCAATTGCATAGATAACTCCGCTTAAAAAATCAATAATTCTTTTAGCTTGATCAGATGTTACTCTTTTTAAATTAACAACAACGCTATTTCTATTTTTTAAGTGATCCGCAATTTGTTGTGATTCAGAGTATGCACGAGGTTCAAGCAAAATCATTTTATTTCCAGTTTTGTCTGCTTCTTTTATAGCATCTTCTTCAGAAATATTGTAGTATCCATCTTCTGTGCCATTTAGATTTTCCATGTCATCGTCATCTTTAAATATATTTTTTAAGCTAAATCCCATAATTGATTCCTCCCTAGTCTACTATCCCATTTTATCAAACTTTTAAAATTTTTACAAGAGTTTTACACAATATTTTTCTTGTTAATTAAATTATACTACAGAAAAAAGAATAAAGCCAGAGATTTTTTCTCTAGCTTTAATAATTTTAAGTTTTAGTTACGATAAAAATCAGTTAACTTATATTCATTGTTTCTTAATTCGAAAACATAATTTTATGTTTCCATAATTGAATATAAACTCTCATTATTATTTTCAATATATTCTTCATAACTTTCTAAAGTTGTTATGGTAAATCCGTCATAATCAGTTTTCCATATCTCATTTTTCATATTCTCAGCATCTTCATAACACTTGTACAATTCCATAATCGGTCTGACAGCTAGAATTTTCGTCCAAATATACTTCATTTGTAACACAATTTGATTATTTTTTTTAAAAAATCCAATAATTTTTTGAGAAGCTGGCATAACTACATTAAAATCACATCCATCAACCTGTTTTATATAATCTTTTTTTTCTACGTCATACAAATATGAAAACAAGCCAGGATATGATAAAAATATGTGAGCTTTCAAATTTTCATGATAAAAAGGCAATTCTGAAATTAAGCTTTGTGAATAATATTTTTCTATCAAACTAGCATCAATTTCAGGTTCATCTAAATATTTAACATTTTTTGATTTTTTATAAAGTTCAAAAGCAACTTGTACTTTTTCACTATTTTTAATTTCATTTATTGAATGTTTATTCCAAAGAACATATAATTGATAATTAATCACATCATTAATCTGATTCTTTATTTCATCAGTTATTTCAATATTTTCAATTTTTTCGGTATTTTTTTCAGTATTTTCTGGCTTAGTTTTAATTACTGTTTCATTTGATTTTTCATTTTCAATTTTATCATCAATTAAATCATTGTGATCTTTTTTAATAACTTCTTTTTGAAAAAAATTAGCCTTATAAACTTTTTTATTTTCAAAATTTAGAAAACTAAGACCCAACATAATACCTGTTAAAACAATTAGTATTGTCAACCCTATTAAACTTATTAAATAACACTTTCTCACACTACTTTAGTTTCCTTTATAATTCTATCTTTTTACTTATGAATGAAACCAATTCATCAACTTTTAGCGTAATTTGTTCCATTGTATCTCTATCTCTTAGAGTTACAGTATCATTTTCAATTGTATTATCATCAATTGTTATAGCAAATGGTGTACCAATGGCATCACTTCTTCTGTATCTTTTACCTATTGAACCAGATTCATCATATTGACATTCAAAGTATTTGCAAAGCATTGCATAAATGTCATTTGCTTTTCCAGCATGAATCTTTTTAATAAGGGGTAAAATAGTTACTTTGAATGGAGCCAAAGCTGGATGGATTTTTAAAACAATTCTTTCTTCACCTTCCACCATTTCTTTTGTATAAGCATTTGTTAAAATAGCTAAAAGTAATCTATCTAGGCCCACTGATGGTTCTACAACAAATGGTAAATATTTTTCATTCGTTTCTGGGTCCATATAACGAAGATCTGTGCCTGAAGCATTTTGATGAACAGTTAAGTCATAATCTGTTCTATCAGCAATACCCCATAGTTCACCCCATCCCATTGGGAACATAAATTCTATATCTGTTGTTGCTTTACTATAAAATGATAATTCTTCTTTTTCATGATCTCTGAATCTTAAATTATTGCTATCTAAACCTAAAGTTTTTAAAAAGTCCATACAATAATTTTTCCAATATCCAAACCATTCTAAGTCAGTATTTGGTTTACAGAAAAATTCAAGTTCCATTTGTTCAAATTCACGAGTTCTAAAAATAAAGTTACCTGGTGTAATTTCATTTCTAAAAGCTTTACCCGTTTGACAAATACCAAATGGTACTTTTAATCTCATACTTCTTTCAATATTTTTGAAATTAACAAAAATTCCTTGAGCAGTTTCACCACGTAAATAAACAGTATTCTTAGTATCATCTGTTACACCAATTGAAGTTTCAAATAATAAATTAAACTTTCTTATCGGAGTAAAATCACTTTTACCACATACGGGACATGTAATGTTATTTTCTTTGATGAAATTTTCTAGTTTTTCATTATCCCAGCCATCACCTGTAACTTCGCCATGAGTAAAGTCTTCAATTAATTTATCTGCTCTGTGTCTAGCCTTACATTTCTTACAGTCAATTAGGGGATCTGCAAAAGAAGCAACATGACCTGATGCAACCCAAACTTTTGGATTCATAATAATCGCAGCATCTAGCCCAACATTATAAGGATTTTCTTGAATAAATTTCTTCTTCCATGCTTTTCTGATGTTTTCTTTTAAATTTGTACCAACTGGACCGTAATCCCATGAGTTTGCAAGCCCATTATATATTTCACTGCCTTGAAAAATAAGACCATATTGTTTACAATAATTAACTAACTCATCCATAGTTACTTTCATAAAAAATCACTTCCTTGATAAATACAATTATACATAAATGTTGGAAAGATTACAAGAATTAAAAGTCATATTTTAAATTTTATTATTGCTTTATAACAAAAAAATTAGATCAATTCGATTCTAATTCCTAAAACACCGTATTGTTTTTGTTTTTCTTTTGTATAGAATTGCTCTAATGTTGATATTAATTCATCTTTAGTCATATTAGCATCTGATAGAATTGAAATATCATAATCTCTCAATAGTTCTTCAAAAGAGTTATATTTTAATAGGCCTATAACTTGTGCTTCAAAAGATTCTTTTAAATCAGTTTCTTTTAAAAATTTGATTTTATCACCTAATTTAATCTTTTTTCTTTTTTCATCATTTAATCTGATTTCAATTCTCTTTGTACCATTTAAAATATAATCAAAATATTTTGGTTGCAATTTCATTTCATGAGTCATAATTTATTACCTCTACCTTATTATTTATACTTTCCATTCATAACAAATTCTAAATAATGGTCTGCACAAAGAGGAATATATTCTATTTCATCATCGGCCCCATCAATTACAACTTCTTTTCCACTTGAACTGTATTTACCGTTTACACGTCTAGCGTTAAACATCGCGGGGCTTCCACATACACAGTTTACTGTTAACTCATGCTTTTCATCACTTCTAGCAAACAATTGCTTTGAACCTTCGAACAAATCCCCTTTAAAGTTACTTTTAAGACCATAACAAACAACGGAAATATTATATTTATGTGCTATAAACCAAAGTTGATTAATTTGTTCTCTACTTAAAAATTGTGCTTCATCCACTAAAATAAATTCAGCGTACATATATTTATGCATGTATTTTTTACTTAGCAAATTGGCACTTTTAGGTATTAAAACATCAACTTTAATATTTTCACCAATTCTGTTTACAACAGTATTACTTCCCTTTGTATCAATTTTGGGTTTCATAACTACGATATTAATTAAATATTTTGAATAATTATAATGATCTTGTAATAACTTTGTCGTCTTTCCAACTGCCATTGTTCCATAATAAAATGTTAAATTTGCCATACTACCACCCTACATTAGTTTTTTTAAAAAATCTTTACTATTTAAATATAATCCTGTATATCTATCATAATATAAATCTAAATATTTATTAATTGTATTTTTTGTTTCATCATCTACTTTTATTTCTTTTATAGAATCAATATTTACATAATAATACATTCTTATCATTTTTATTATCTTTTTATCCACGATTATTTCATTAGTTAAACAATTTATACAAATGTATCCACCTTTATCTGGATCAAATGTGGCTATATTATTCTTACTTCCACATAGAATGCATTCATCTAAATTAAATAAAACACCCAGATATTCAAGATACTTAATTTCTAAAATGTTAGTTAAAACAATTGGATCTAAGCCATTTTCTAACTTTAATATAATTTTAATGAAATCATCATAAATATTTTCTATATCACTACTTTGCTTAACTACTTGACTAGTTAGTTCTGTTATATACGCCAAAAAACTTACCAAAAGAATATCACTCTTGATAGTTTTCAAAGTATTTAAAACATCTGCACTTACTAATGTAGATAATTTGTTTTCTTTATATACAATGTTAAAATGACTGAAACTAAATTTCATAGTTGGTACACGATATCTATTTTTTAAAGATTTAGCACCTTTACACATTATACCTATTACGCCATACTCACGAGTAAAAACATTTATTATTTTACTTGTTTCTCCATATGGAGTTTCACTTAAAACAAATCCATCTACTTCTGTGTTCACTTCTAATCCTTCTTTTCCGCTTCTTTGTACTTAAGATAATCTTCTACTTTTCCTGATTCTTGAAATTTTTTCCATGCTTCTTCTTTATTCATTTTTATCACCTAAATATATATTGGGTGATTTATTTTTATTTTATTCATTATCTATAAAACCAAGTTCAACTAAATACTTTTCTTTATCTTTCCAATTCTTAATTGTTTTTACAAAAAGTTCTAAATAAACTTTTTTCCCAACTAGTTCACTTTCTATTTCGGTTCTTGCTAAAGTGCCAACCATTTTTAATCTACTACCATTTTTACCTATTATTATTCTTTTTATATTATCTCTATCTACGATGATATCAACACTAATATTGACAATATCTTTCTTTTCTTCAAAAAGAGTTGTTATACATGTAATACTATGTGGTATTTCATCATCCGTTACTTGAAGTAGTTTTTCTCTTACTATTTCACTAGCCATAAATTTCATACTACTTGAGGTATAATATTCATCTGGGAAATATTTTACTTCATCATGTAAATATTTTTTAATAACACTTATTAAGTGATCAACATTATCATTTTTAAGTCCTGATGTAGGTACTACTTCTACGAAAGGATAGATATCTTTAAATTCATCAATTGTTTTAAATAACTTTTCAGTTGTTATTTCATCAATTTTGTTAAGAACAAGGATAACAGGAACATCATTATTTTTTAAACTTTCTAAAATAAACATATCTCCTTTGCCTATACCTGATGCTACATCTACTACAAATAAAATTAAATCAACATCCTTTGTTAGAGCTAAAGCCTCTTTATTTAATACTTTACCTAGTCTATTTATAGGCTTGTGTATCCCTGGTGTATCCACAAAAACTATTTGGGTATCTGCATCATTATATATTCCTTGAATAATGTTTCTGGTCGTACCTGAAACATTACTAGTTATGGCAACTTTTCTATTAATTATAGTATTTATTAATGTACTTTTACCAACATTAGGTCTTCCGATTATACTTACAAATCCACTTTTCATAACTTACCTCTTTAAAATAATGCTATAATTTTAGGAACGAAAATGAAACAACAAATGATAAATACCATAATGCTACTTACAAATGCTGCTGCACTACCACAATCTTTAGCAACTTTAGCTAGAGGATGAATTTCTTTCGTAACTAAATCTACAGTTGCTTCAATTGCTGTATTAAGAAGTTCCACCGCTAAAACTATAACTAGAGCAATAACTATAACAGCCCACTCGTTAAAACTAATTTGTAATAAGAATCCTAATATTATAATACCTATAGTGCATATTGCATGTAACCATAAACTTTGTTCATTTTGATATGCATTAACTAATCCATCAATAGAAAACTTAATACTATTTAAAAATCTTTGAAAACTCATTTTCTTATGCTTTTCTTGTTTCTTCAAACTCATTTAATACCAACTCCTGACGACTAAACATTTCTTTTTCTTCTTTTTCTCCTAAAGTGTGGTCATAACCTAAAAGATGTAATATCCCATGAACTACTAAAAATGCTAATTCTCTGGTTTCACTATGTCCATATTCTATAGCTTGTCCTTTCATCTTGGGAATACTTACAAATATTTCTCCAAGCATTCGGTAATCACACTCAATTGTTTCATTATCTTCATAAGCAAATGATAAAACATCAGTTGTTCTATCAATGCCTCGATAGGTTTTATTTAATTCATGCATCTTTTCATCATCAATAAATATTATTGAAAATATGGCATTTTCTACATGTTCTATTTCTAAACATTTATCAATTATTTTGGGGAGGAAATCATATTTTACTTTCCCGTTATATTCATTTATTATTTCATAGTGATTCAAAATAAAATCACCCCCATCACTTTAAGTATATATAATAGCATAATTATTAAAAGAATGAAACATATAATATTAATTATTCCTTCTTTTTGTAATGATTTTGGTAAATGATTATGTATGGCCGTAAGACCAATATACAATAAATAACCAATTATACAACCTAAAACATTTAAAATAATGTCATCAACATCAAAACTTCTACCTATGTTAAGTTGCACAAACTCTACGGTTGATGATACTACTAAAGATATTAAAAACGGAGCCATGACGGTTTTAGGTTTTATATAATAAGAAATAATTAAACCAAATACAACAAAAGCTAGTATATTTCCAACAACATTATATATAAAAAGATTACTACCTACTTTATATCTAAATATTTCTGTAAATGGCACTAAGTTATATCCACTACCTTCATTTAATTCTACTTTTGTAAGAAGTTGAAATAATAAGAACAAATAAACTATTGATATTATTCCAAAAAATTCTTTATAAAAATATATTTTTTCACGATGAGTTCTAAGATAAAAGAATCTCATACTAACAAGGGTTACAATGAATATTATTAGCACTGGAAAGTTATCATTTAATACTGCTCTAATTGTATTTAAAAACATCCTAATCAATCCTTTTCTATTTCTATTTCTTTTTGTGTACTTATTAGTTCTTTTACTACTACAAATACATCTATATCCATTGTACTATTATTTTTAACTTTTTTCAAAACTTTTTTATCAATTATAGTATCTTTTTTAGTTAATTTTTTTTCTATTGTTTCAATAACTTTATTTATCCCTATTTCTAATGCTTCTTCTTCACTATATTCTTTTTCTATTTTTTTTACACTTACTTGTTTATCTATATATAGATTAAAGTCAAATATTTTAAGTAGTGTTTTATAATTACTTTCATAGTTTTCTAATCTATTTTTAAATATTTCATGTTTATTATCATTATATTCCCAGACTAAATTGTATCTTTTATCATTTTGTTTTTCGTATTCATAATACTTAAAAGGAATACTTATACTTCCCGTATACCAAGTAGTGGCATATATTTCTCCAGATGCACAGGTATATCTTTTATCTTCTTCATTATATTTTACAGAACCACGAATTAAAATATCACCTTCTTTAACATAGTCATTTATGTTTACAAGACCTTCTCCTTGTTCTATCTTTATTTCATTTATTACGCCATTTTTTTTGGCTACAATATCACAAACTCTATCATTTTTTTTAATATCAGTTATAATTCTTTCTTCAATCTTGACATTTATAACCATCCCTCTTACTTCAAACTCCATCCAATCTAATTTATCTGGATGTTTATCTAATATTTTTTGTCTTATTTCATCTAACTTTTTATAACTTTTCTTAAAACTTAAGACTTTTATGCCATTTTCATCTAGTTCATCTTTAATTAGTTCACGAATGTTACTGTTTTCATGAATTATATTAATTTTAAATATCATATTTTTTAGACAAACAAAGAAAATTAAACCTAATAAAAGAGATATAATAAATATTTTTTCTTTCTTGATATAATCTAAGAATTTATTTATACCAGTATTTTTTATAATTTTAAATTTATAACTTATGATATATTTATTTATTTTTTCATAATCTTTTTTGGTTACTTTTAAATACAACTTTTTATCAATATATTTAACTTCATATATTTTAACAGATAAATTTTCAATTTTACTTATTAATCGGTAATAGTTATCACAACTGCTTTCTATCCATACAACATTTTTATTCATAAATGATACCTACATTCTTGATAACTCCACGGATTAATATTTCTTTTGGCATCATTTTAGTGATAAACAAATATTCACCTTTAATCTCTAATTTAAATTTATCTAGTTTTAAAATAACTAGTTTATTTGTCAAACTTATTAAATCCTTATAATTAAATACATGAATAAAATTATCATAAATTGATATAAAATATTCTTTATCATACAAAAAATTAATAAGGGTATCTTTAATATGCATAGAGTATCACCTTATTAATTATATGATTGTTAATTAAATTTAATAAACGAGAATTATTAGATTAATTTGTTAATAAATTTAATAATTATTTTTATTGATTTTTTATGTGCGATTGTAATAAATTGTTGTTAGTCAAGTGATCTGAGGCTCTTGAAATAGACGAGTGGTTTAGTTACTAGACAAAGTGGTTTGTCTTATAAGTTAATATTAAACTATAGATTTTAAGCGTTATAAGTGATATTAACAGGAAAACACCAAATATATGCAGTATATTTGGTGTTTTTAAAAAAAAAGAAGTATTAAACTTCCTTAAATCCATTTTGAAATATAGATTACTCTTGTTGTATATTCTTCATAATTATCAAATATTTTAATAATTGAATAAATTATTTCTTTTAAGATATCTTTAGCATCCTTTTTAACTTTTATTTGTAATATTTGTTTTTGCATTTCACGTCTAAATAAATAGTCATCAATATATTTACTAACAACTTTATCTAGATTTATAACACTTTCTACATCTTCAGGATTGTTGATATCAATTCTAAAGATATATTGTTGATATAACTTAATTAATTTTTTTGATATAACATCATCTTCATAAGGAGAAAATTCTATTATTTTATAAAAATTTGGACAAAGGCCAATTATTTGTTTATTTGTGTACATAACATCACCTTCTATTGTTAAGTTAAGTGTACTACATTTATATTTATTTGTAAATACCTAAAAGAAATGTTATAATAAATTTAGATAAGGATGGTGGCCTAAATGTCTAAAAGAATAAAAATAAAAAAACAAGTATACTATATTTTAATTGGAATTATTATAATAATCGGAGTTTCTATATTTGGAAATTATAAATATAAAGAATATAAATATCATCAAACATATGAATATAAATTACTTAATCATGGATATAAGAATGAAGATGTAACTAAAATACTTAATAATTTTGATGAAAAAGATTATAACTATTTTTTAAATAATGATGTTAATGAAAATTATATTAAATTATTAGATGAAAAATATTTTTTAAAGAAAAATTTTTATAAGTATATTGAA
>UMAM01051638.1_pt1 | contig 19881 bp, 15 predicted proteins | sample 1963711 | NCBI WGS metagenome assembly UMAM01 (sample SAMEA4835916, study PRJEB28245) | human gut metagenome | biome: gut microbiome; material: fecal sample | place: Denmark | collected 2008
GTGAAAGTCCCATCAATGGTAATCTTGTCGGCGAGCCCCCCGAAGTAAGTTTCGGTGTTGTGGAAAACTATGTCCCCGCCAAACCATTCGGCGCCGGAGACGGTCACTCCGCCCTCTATGCCACCGAAGCCGCCGCCGGTCATTGTGAGCTTTCCGAGTGCCGCCGTGCTGTGGATTATAAGGGTGCCGCTCTCGACTTCGACGGTTCCGGTAAAGGCGGAATCCGCGCGGATTATTTGCTTCTTTCCGTTTTCGCCCGCCATTTTTACGCTCATTACGGTCTTTATGGAGTCGGAGCGGTTTTCTGTGAAAGTACCGGAGAAGTCGCAGTCCTCCTTGTTGGTGAAGATGAGCTTTACGGCGCTCGCGTCCAATGTACAAGAGTTGTTCGACAGATTTCCCCGGCCGTCGAGACCGCCTATCTTTATAAAAGTGTTGGTGGCGCCCGGGGCGGGTTTTGCTGAATGCCAGCTTACTGTCCCGACCCTGTTGAGAAGGTTTAGGGTAGGGAGCTTTCCGTCGGACGACGGCGTCATTCTGACGACACCGTCGATAGCTATATCCGGCATATTTTCGGAGTGGACGACGGATGTGTCTTCGTTCCACACATTGAAGCTCACTACGGAATTCCCGTATATGTTGAAATCTCCCGTGACGGTGAGATACTTCATGCATGCGGATTCCATCATAGTTGTGTCTTGGCCGATATTGTCGCCGGCGGTCATTTTGCATACGCCCGCCGCGTCGCCGCCGAACTGGATATTCGCGTACGCGTCTTCGCTGCCGATATTGACGGTTCCTAAAGTCACTTCCGGCTGGTTTGAGTTAACACTTGCCGAACCGAACACAAGCACCCTGTCGGAAGAACCGCCCGTAAACGTGAATTCGCCTATGCTCCAATAGGCGCCTTCGGTGTTTGAGATAAACAGGGTTTTTGCGTCTCCACCTGAAACGACGGAATCGCCCGAAACATAGTCTATGGCAGTATAATTGTAGTTTAAGACGGAAAGCGACGCTATGTTTATGAAAGGTTGGTCTATGATATTGAAATAAATGCCCTCTCTTCTGTGGGCGACGGGCAGATGGGCGTCGTAGTCGAACACCCAGTTGGCGTCGGGGGAGTTTACGTTTGTGTCCTCGGGAATCGCGGCATATTCGGAAGCGGACGAGCTCCACGCGGAAGCGCCGAATACCGGCATGCTTCCGTTGGCAGCGTCCCCCCAATAGTAATATGTCTCCGCCGCGGCGGAAAGCGAAATGAAAAACGGCGCCAAAAACGGCAGGGAGATATGAGGAATATATTTCATAATAATGCCACTATATGCTATAATTAAGACAGTCAAGCAATTTCTAAATTTGAAATCATTTTTCCCCGCGCTCCGCCTCCGCTTTATTTTCGCCCGCTTAATGCCGGTTTCTGCGACTAAAAATTCCCCGCCTCGCTCGACGCGGCGGAGCGCCTGACCTCCGGACGCGTCGCCGCATGGAACTACTATTATTCGCGCCTGCCGATTTTTTCCTCGATCTCGCGCGACGAGCAGTAGATTTTCGGCGTGCGCCGCTGGATTTTGCGTTTCGTTTGGGGGCGTGCACTTCGCGCGTAGTCCGAAGCTATGCGAAATATCGAAATCGGAAAGTCGCAATTTTTTCCATTATTGCGATTTTTCGATAAACACTGCAATTATACCGGCTCCCAGACGCCCTTATTTTTGCGGGATTGCAATTCTATGCGGGTTTGCCGATTGGGAAGATGCCAGCTTCCAAATAAATAGTTTATTTGCAACGTCCGTACTTTTTATCTGTCCATATTTATTTACGCCAAGATTTTTTATTATTGCCGCGCAGAAAATTCATCTAATCGAAACGTAAATGTTCCGCAAAAAATTTTATTTTCTTTTAGATAGGAAGCCTTGTCTGAATTTCTTGGGGAAATCGTTCGATAGGAATCAAAAAACTATAAAAAAACCGCCGTTTGCGCGGCGGTTTTTTTTACTTTCCCATCAACTTCGAGAGGGCTTCCGAATAGCACTTTATTGTGTTCTGGACCACCTCCGGAGGAAGCACGGGCCCGGGAGCCTGCTTGTTCCAATCGAGAGTTTCGAGCCAATCCCTTACGTATTGCTTGTCGTAGGAGGGCTGGGCACGGCCAACTTCGTATTTATCTGCCGGCCAGTAGCGCGAAGAGTCGGGCGTTAGAACTTCGTCTATTAAGTATACTTTCCCTTCGGCGTCCGTACCAAATTCAAATTTTGTGTCGGCGAGGATTATGCCGCAGCTTTGCGCCTTTTTTAGGCCCATGTCGTAGAGCGCAAGGCTTGCGTCCTTAATTTTCCCGAATATTTCATCTCCTAAGAGTTTTTGGCATTCGGCGTTTGTGATAGGCATGTCGTGGCCTTCGGCGGCTTTTGTCGTAGGGGTAAACAACGGCTCGGGAAGCTTCTGGCTTTCCTTCATTCCCGCCGGAAGCTCAAACTCGAAAAGCTTGCCGGTTTTTGAGTATTCCTTCCAGCCGCTTCCTGCGAGGTATCCGCGCACTATCGCTTCTATCGGCATTGGATTTAATTTTTTTACAATCATCGAGCGCCTTATAAGCTGCGGGAAGTCCTTCAAAACTTCGCGTACGCGCTCGTCATGGTTTCCCACCAAGTGCGTCGGCATAATTTTAGCCGCCTGCTCAAACCACCAAAGGCTTATCATCGTAAGCAGTATTCCCTTTCCGGGAACGCCGTTTGGCATTATGACGTCGAACGCCGAAAGGCGGTCGGTGGCGACAATCAGAAGTTCGTCGCCGAGGTCGAAATTTTCGCGCACTTTACCTTTGGACACCCTTTTGTATGGAAGCCCTTCGACTGTCATGAGCGGTTCTTTTGGAAGATTGAAATTCATGGCCTAAAATAAAATTCAATCGCGGCGCAAAATGCAAGCAAAAGAGAATTTTTAAGTTTTTGCCGTTTTTGCGCAATACTACCGTATGGTTTTAGCTTGTCCCAAAGGCTTCTTTTTTGACTTGTTGGCTGCGATTGCGGTGTTTTGAGCCGACAGCTTTTTTTTATGGCAATGTACTGTTTCTGATTTTATCGCAAAGCGTATGCAACCCGCCATGCAATAGACAAAAAAAAGCCCCATGCTGCAACATGGAGCCATTGTGCCTGAAAAAATTTTTTACGCCGCTCGGCTGCAAAGCGCGTGATTTGCTTCGCGCGCCTTTTACCGAATGCGGTTATTTTTTAGGATTTAGTTTTAGCTTTACCGTTTTTGCCGGGAGCCCCTCTGCCTCTATTGTAAGCGCGACTTCTCCCGGGGTGCGTCCGGCTCTCAATATAGCTAAGGCTTTTCCGCAGTATAGGGAACGCGTATTGCCGGTATGTAATTCGTTACTGTTCATGTCCCCATTGTCGAGCCCTATTAACTTCGCGGGGCCCTCGACTTTAAACGTAAGCTTGTTGTTGGCGAGCGGGTGCACGCGCCCGTTTTTGTCGACAGCTTTTATCGCCAAGTGTTGCAAGTCCATTCCGTCTGCTTTCCAGTTCGGATTCTCGGCAGTTACCACTATTTCGGCAGGTTCCCCTGCGGTTTCCATCTTGTATTCGCCGACAACTTTCCCGCCGGTTCTTGCAACCGCTTTAAGTTCTCCGGGTTCGTAGGCTACACTCAGCCATACTATCCTATTTCTGGCATGCGGATTTTTTCTATCGTTCTTTTTTACTCCGAGAGATTTTCCGTTTAGGAATAACTCTACTTCGTCCGCGTTTGTGTAAATCGCGACCGGCACTTTTGAGCCTTTTTCGCGGTTCCAGTTTTCGGTTTCAGGCGTAAGCCCTACATTTACTCCGTTATGGAATACAAATCTGTCCTTAGCGTCTCTCGATTCTATTACCCCGAGATGCACAGAGGGCTTGTCTTCCATAAAATTCGCCTTGACCCAATAGCATTGAGGCAGCGGGTTGAGCGCCATATCTATAAAGGCTTTGTCGCCCCAGCCCTTTGACGGCCAACCGAAGGATTCCCCAAAATATGCTATGGCCCCCCAGTACGCGAGTCCTACAACCTTGTCGAGATTCATTCCAAAGTAATTTCCGCCGATATTCCAAGTCCCGGCCTCGCTCTGGTAGAAAATCATATTGGGGTACTTCTTTGTGTCCTTCTCAAAAAAAGACCATGTATAGTTTTGCGCGGATATGTCGGTCGCAAACGCGAGCTCTGCCGGTTCTGACTCATTCCAATTCGGATCTTTTTCACCTATCCCCTTGGCTCGGGCGGGGAATTGCGCGACGGTGTAGGGGCGGGTTGCGTCGTACTTCTTGCAGAGGTCGCGCATTTTTTTGTACATTGTCACGCCGTAGTCGCCGTATTTGTCATTGCGGGTTTGTATATTTAGCTCGTTGCCGAGGCTCCAAATCACGACGCTCGGGTGGTTTCTGTCGCGCTTTATAAATTCTTCCAAAACGTAGGGCCAAACTTCGTCAGCGCTGTTCTTTCGGCCGGCGACAAACCATTTGCTCCATTTGTCGAAAGCTTCGTCCGTTATCAGAATCCCGTATTTGTCCGCCAAATCGAGCAGCGATTTTGAGTATGGATTGTGGGCGGTACGAATATGGTTTACCCCCATCGACTTTAAAAACTTTATTCTGCGTTCCAACGCCGAATCGTAAACGGCGGCGCCAAGCGCGCCCAAGTCGTGGTGCAAATTAACGCCTTTAAGCAGGACTTTCTTGCCGTTTAGTACAAAGCCATTTTCAGGGTTGAACTCAATTTTTCTGATACCAAAAGTTTCCTTTTGCAAATCGACTGCGCCGTTGCCGGAATCGACCTCGACTTCGGCGGAATACAGGGCGGGGGTTTCGGGCGACCAGAGCGACGGATTTTTTATATCGAATTTTAAGTCGGTCTTCGCGGACGAATTTGCGGGTACTTCAATCTTCTTTGAAGCCTCTGAGATTTCCTTCCCGTCGGGGGAAAATATTTTTGCCTTTACGGATACTTGGCTTGGAGCTGCGAGAGTATTTTCAACTTCTACCGATACATTGGCCGAGGCGGAGTTGCGGCTTATTTCAGGAGTCGTTATATATACGCCGTGGCGCGCTACGGCTACTGGATTTTTTACGACGATATTGACGTTTCTGAAAATTCCGCCGCCCGTGTACCAGCGAGATGCTCCCATTACGCGCGAATAAACCGCCACAACATTTGGCTTATCGTAGTCGAGGTACTTTGAGATGTCGGCCTCAAACCCTATGTATCCGTATTCGTTGGAGGCTACTTTTTCGCCGTTTATGTAAACGTCGGAAACGCTCATTACGCCTTCAAAGTCGAGGATAACCCTTTTTCCCTTCCATTCTGGGGAGGCGTTAAACGTCTTTCTGTACCAGCCTTCGCCGTAGGGCTTGAATCCGCGCCCTTTGAGGTCGCCGCCGTTCTTTTTTATCTCCTCCTCCGACGGAACTACCCACGGTTGCTCTATCTGGTAGTCGTGCGGAAGGTCGAGAACCCTCCAAGAAGAGTCGTCAAAATCCCTATTGTAGGCGTTCGGATTTTTCCCGTAAAAAAACTTCCAGTTGAAGTTCCAGTTTGCGACTTCAGCTGCGTTTGAGGCGCATATAAAAATTGCCAGAGCCGATAATATTTTTGCAGTGTTTAATATTTTTTTCATTGTTTAGTTATTACCTGCCGAATCCGGCAATTTTATGAGTTTATTTTGAATTGTTTTCCTTAGTGTTTTTTTCGGAATTTTCCATCGAGAGGTCGAGTCTAAGCTTGTCCGCCGCCTTGCGCGATTCTTCGTCGCCGAGTTGCGCCGCCCTTGAAAAGCATTGGAATGCCGCGTTTTTATCCTTGTTTATGCCGCTTCCCGATGCGTAGGCTATGCCCAGATAGCGCAAAGATTCAACGCTTCCGTGCTCCGCGGCGCTCGTCCATATCGCGACTGCCTTGCTTTGGTCGATTTTTGTTCCGTCGCCGGTGAAGTAGCAAAGCCCAAGATATGTCTGGGCTACGAGATTGCCTTTCTCGGCTGAAGATTTCCACAATTCAAAAGCCTTTTTTAAGTCGCGTTCAACGCCTTCGCCGCGCGCGTATGCGAATGCCAGATTGTTTTGTGCGCGGTGGTTGCCTTGCTTTGCGGAGCGCTCCCACCAGAATGCCGCCGTTTGATAGTCTCTCAAAACTCCCTTGCCGTTGCAGTATGCCGTCCCGAGAAAAAACTGGGCGTCGGGGTCGCCGCGCTTGGCTGCTTCGTTCCAGATTTTTATTGCGCGCGGAACGTCCGCCAAAACACCGTTTCCGCCGAACAGCGCCGCTCCGAGGTTTGTGAGGGCCCTGACATCGCCGTTTTTGGCCGCGGCCTCCCACCACATTATCGCCAACTCGTAGTTGGGGGCGAATTCCCCGCCACCGCCGTCGGCGTAGTATTCGCCTATTTCATTCATGGCTTTTGCGTCGCCTTTTTTTGCGTCTTCCATTTTTTTCTGGAGGTCAAATTTTTCCGCGCCCGATAAAAGCGCCGCGGCAACCGCGAAAAGTAGTATAAGAAACTTCTTCATATGGAGAGTATTTTTTTAGAATTCTGCGCCCATTGCAAGCGCAAAACCGCGCATAAAATATTGCCGTTTCTTTTCCCGCCAGTAGCCCGATGTCGCCGCGTAAAACAGCGGGGCATCGCGCGCTTTTAGCAAAAAGGCGCCCGCCGTTTCCTGCAGCGCCGAATGCGGGGGGCTTCCCATTCCACTATGCCCGATATCTATCTTTTACTGTGCGCAATCTTCACCTCGGCGCGCAAAAAATACAAATTTTCGCGGAGAAAATTTTGAAATAGCCAATATATTCGGGGCGAGGCTACTTTTTGGAGCGCAGAAATTTTATTTGGTCGCGGAGAAGGGCGGCGCGCTCAAATTCAAGCCTGTCGGCGGCGTCGAGCATTTCTTCGTTCAGGCGGCTTATTATTTTTTCTATTTCACCCTTTGACTTTTTAGATACGTCGATTTTCGCCTCCGAGCGCTTTACAAGCGACGGCTGAATCGGCTTGGTGACAGTGTGCGGGGTGATTTTATGCAGAATGTTGTAATCGCTTTGTATTTGCCTTCTGCGGCGGCAAGTTTCAACTGCCGATTTAAGCGAGCCCGTCATGTTGTCGGCGTATAGGATTACCCGCCCGTTCTCATGCCTCGCCGCGCGCCCTGCGGTTTGGATAAGGCTTGTCGCAGAGCGCAAAAAACCTTCCTTGTCCGCGTCGAGTATGCATACGAGGGAAACTTCCGGAATATCCAGCCCCTCGCGCAGCAGGTTTACCCCGACGAGCGCGTCGAAATCACCCGACCTCAACCGCCTCAATATCTCAACGCGCTCTATCGCGTCTATGTCCGAATGCAGATACTCTATGCGCACGCCGCTTTCGCGGAGAAATTCCGATATTTCCTCGCTCATTCTTTTGGTTAGCGTCGTCACAAAGACTCTCTCGCCCTTTTCGGCGGCGGTCTTTATCTCGGCGGCGCAGTCCTCTACCTGTCCGGCTATCGGGCGTATTATCACCTCAGGGTCGAGCAGGCCGGTCGGGCGTATAATCTGTTCGGCGACAGTGTCGCTTACGGAAAGCTCAAACGGCGCGGGAGTCGCCGACACGAAAATCGTCTGACCAGTCAGCGAATCGAATTCCGCCGGGCGCAGCGGGCGGTTGTCAAGCGCGCTCGGAAGCCTGAATCCGTACTCTATGAGCCTTTCCTTGCGCGCCCTGTCGCCGTTGTACATCCCTCTTATCTGCGGGTATGTCACATGGCTTTCGTCGAGAAACAGTATTGTGTCTTTCGGGAAAAAGTCGAGAAGGCACCACGGCCGCGAGCCCGCTGGCCTACCGGCAAGATGCCTCGAATAGTTTTCTATGCCTGTGCAAAAGCCCGTTTCGGCGAGCATGTCCAAATCCTGCTCGGTCCGCATCTTTATGCGCTGCGCCTCGACCAGCTTGTTTTGCGATTCGAGCTCCGCAACGCGCGCGTCAAGTTCGGCGCGTATGTTGGGTATTGCCGCGCTAATGCTGTCTTTGGGTGTGACGAAGCCTGTGGCGGGATAGAGGTCGAACCTGTCGAGCTTTCCAATGGGCGAGCCGGTGACGGGATCTATTTTTTTTAGGCAGTCTATTTCGTCGCCGAAAAATTCTATTCTCAGCGCGCTGTCAAGGTACGCTGGAAATACATCGACAACGTCGCCCCTGACTCGGAAAAGCCCCCTCTCAAACGCGGTGTTGTTGCGCTCGTAGTGTATGTCGGTTAACTTTTCGACAAGCTCGCCCCTCTTCATAGCGATTCCCGGGCGCAATGGAATCATCATCTTGCGGAAGTCTTCGGGAGAGCCAAGGCCGTATATGCACGAAACTGTCGCAACAACGATTACGTCGCGGCGCGAAACAAGGGCGCTGGCGGCGGATATGCGGAGTTTTTCAATCTCGTCGTTTATGGACGAGTCTTTTTCTATATAAGTGTCGGTTTGTGGAATGTAGGCTTCCGGCTGGTAGTAGTCGTAGTAGCTTACAAAGTATTCAACGGCGTTCTCAGGAAAAAACTCTTTAAACTCTGCGTAAAGCTGTGCGGAAAGCGTCTTATTGTGCGATATTATAAGGGCGGGGCGGTTCATTTCCGCTATGACGTTTGCCATTGTGAAAGTTTTGCCGGAACCAGTGACGCCCACGAGAGTCGAATATTTTGAGCCTTTTTTTAGGGCTCCGCACAAGTCTTCTATCGCCTTCGGCTGGTCACCCGAGGGCTTGTATTTGCTCGAAAGTTTAAAAAGTTTTTCCTCCATCGCCGTCAGCTTATGAAAAGCGCGCGGAAAGCGCATGCCGAGAATTCGGAAAAATCGCCGATAATTGCATTCGGGCGCTCTTCGGGCAGTTTGCGGTCAAGCCAGAAAGATTTTGGATTTGTTGTGGCCAGTGCGACTTTCACCGCCCCTGCGCGCGCCGCGGCGACTATCCCCGCGAGGGAATCTTCAAAAACTGCGCAATCGCAAGCCTCCAACCCGAGCTTCTGGGCGGCCTTTTGGTATACGTCGGGCGCGGGCTTGCCGTGTTCGACGTCTTCGGAAGTGACGAAAGCGGCAAAGTCTTTTCTCATTCCGAGAGTGTCGAGCGCCTGCTCGAGATTCTCGCGCGGAGTAGACGAGCCCACCGCGCATGGTATGCCTTCTTTGTTTAACGTGCGTATGAAATCGACAGCGCCCTTTATTGTGGGGAGGCCGTTTCGCGCAATTCCGTCCCTATAAATAGTCTCTTTTTCGTCGGATAGCCTTTGCGCCTCTTTGATGTCCGGCGTCCATTTCAAAATGTCTACTATGATTTCCAAATTGCGCTTGCCGAATGTGGATTTAAAAAATCCGTCTGGCAGAAACAGGCTCTCGCGGCGCGCGAGCTCCTTCCAGCTTGCCTCGTGCGCGGTGCCGGAGTCGACTACAACTCCGTCCCAATCAAAAAGCGCTCCCAATTTTTTTTCCATTCTTTCGATAATCGGCGCATTTTTTCAGATTTCAAATTTTTTATTACGGATATCCGGATTCATTGCAGATTTTTAACCCCAAATATTTACGCGATTCTCACAAAGCTTTTTGCCGCTTGCTTACAAAATTTGGCAAAGCTTTTTAACAAGGTTTTTTATTTTGCGCGGTTTCTAGAAAAATCAATGCCTATGAAGTGGGTTGTTATCGTATTATGAATTGTACTGCAATTAGTTTTGAAATTTATGTCTTGCGCTTTTTTTTTATTATATTAAATCCTTAAAGTGTAATTATGAAGATATATAAACTTTTTTAAAAATTAAGGTAAGCACGGCGATGTCCGCATTGCTTTTGATGCCGGCACTGTTGAAAGCGGCGCTTCCATCAACTCCTTTAAACGATGAATTTACTACGTCAACCAACGAAACTATTCCCGCAAGTTGGTGGTGGAAATTAGATATAGGAGCGACTGGTACGTGGAATATAGTTGGGGATCTAGCGCAGGTTAATTGGGGTTACGATGGCGGTCAAAGCAAGATTCTCACCGGAAGCGGAACAATAAATATAGGGTCAGAAACCGAGGCGGGGTCGCTTTACATAATGGGCTCAAACCCTCCTTCTGCCGATAACTGGGTATCGATTGTCAGCTTTAACGGAACTGTGAATGTCGGTAAAATGGGGTCGTTTACTTTTGGAGGGTCGTACATATCCCGGTGGGGTAAAGTATCGCATATTGACACCTTAAATATTAACGGCGGCATAGTTTCTGTTATGGCCGATAGCGGCAATACCTCGTATTTTTGCGTAAAAAATCTCGATATCCGCGACGGAGGCCTGATGGAATCGGCATTGTCTTTGCAGTCCTACAGTGGCGGAGTTTGGAATTTGTACACTGACGGGGTAAAGTCAAGCCTCTTGAGGGTTGGAAACGGAAATACCACCCTCAACCTCTACGGCCAAGATGTATTGCGCAATTTACCTCGCATTTCCTTCGACGAAAATACGGGAAGCGTATTAAGAATGAATGTTTCTGCCGACAATTCATTCTCGACGTTCGAGTTTAATTCAAATGGGGTATTAGAACTCGCAATAGCCGAAGGCGCTTCGCATAAAATAAAAAAGCTTACGACCAAAAACGGAACAAAATCAATAAGCAATGCTGAAATCGTATTTTACGACTATAACGCCGACGCATTTTTATTGGAGGATTCCACTCTTACCGCAGAAGACAACAAACTTTATGTTCCGTCAGTGGATAGTTATATAAAGCTTACCGCTTACGACGAATCCGGGAATCTGTTGGTTGGAGATTGGGTTTACGATTGGAGCGATGAATTGGGAGTTGGAAAACTTGTCCTAAATGCCGTTCCGGAACCTGAGGCGGCGGCAGTGCTGTTAGGCGTATTGGCGTTGGCATTTGTCGTGCGGCGTAGAAAAAAGTAGTTTTTTGTCTTAGGAAAATAGTGCTCTTATAAAAAGGCTCCGTTTGGCGGAGCTTTTTTATTTTTTTTAACAATGCGCAAAACTAGTTGGCGTTTTTATGCAAAGATACCGAAATATATGCAAAGCTTTCCCGATTTATATAGCTTGTATTTTCAAAAGTATCGATTTTTAACGTTAAATAGGCTTAGGGGGTTCCGATTTTCTTTATGTTTGTTAACTTTATGATATTGAATATATTTAAGATTTTATACATGGGGTGGAATTGATATGTCATCTACCGGCTGGCATTAAATTTAACATTCATGTGACTTTTCTTGCGGTTGGGTATTTCATCAATGCGGTTATATATTTTTGAGTTTTTTGAAATTTTATGTTGAATGCGGCTTGCCGCGGCGTAAAAATGGTTTTCCATAAATGAACGAGGAACCTCAAAATAAAAAAGTGGTGCTTACGGCCGCGCAGCCTACCGGAAGGCTGCACTTGGGCAATTATCTCGGGGCCGTAAAAAACTGGGTCGAAATGACCGAAGAATACGAATGCTACTTTGGTATAGCCGACATGCATGCGATGACTATCCCGTACGTCCCCGCGGATTTGCGCAAGAATGTCGTCGACTGCGCCGCCCAATACATGGCGTGCGGGCTAGATCCGCAAAAATGCAGCCTATTTCTGCAAAGCGGTGTTTATGGGCATGCGGATTTGGCGTGGATACTGGGCTGCATATGCCCGATAGGCGCGCTCGAACGCATGACACAATACAAGGACAAAGCCCGCAAACATCAAGACGCGCTAAATACAGGATTGCTTTTCTACCCTGTGCTGATGGCAAGCGATATTCTCATATACAATGCCGACCTCGTCCCCGTTGGCGAAGACCAAAAACAGCACATAGAGCTCACCCGCGACCTCGCCCAGAAGTTTAACAACACATTTTCCGAAACATTCACTTTGCCGGAACCATTTATCCCGAAGGCGGGAGCCCGCGTAATGTCGCTGCAATCGCCCGACTCTAAAATGTCGAAGTCCGACCCAAACCAGAACGGAACTTTGTATATAACCGACTCTCCCGACGTGTTGCGCAAAAAGATAATGTCGGCAGTCACGGATTCCGAGAGCAGCGTGCGCTATGCCAAAGAAAAGCCGGGAATATCGAACCTTATGCAGATTATGGGCGCAATGCTCGGGCGCACCGTGGAATCGATAGAGGCTGAATTCGCGGGGAAAGGCTACGGAGACTTCAAAAAAGCGGTTGCCGACGCCGTAATCGCCGGATTGGAACCCGTGCGCAATCGCTACGCCGAAATATGCGCCGATAAGTCGTATGTCGAGGACGTTCTTAGAGCCGGCACTGAATGCGCCCAGAGAAGGGTGAACCGCACGATGTCGAAAGTCCGCAGGAAAGTCGGGTACTTGGATTTGCGCAAAAAATAAAGGATAGTATATGAAAAATTCGCCGAACAAAATCCCCGTCTGGCCTGTATATGCGGCGGACGTCCTTATGTTTGCGGCGGTATTTGCCGTCGCGCTTCCAAACATGTACACGGGGGAGCCACTGTCGGCGACATCCGTATTTTTTTGCTGCCTGATGGTCCTCGGCGGACTGCTTCTTTGCTTGGCTCCGTACTACGCCGGCTTAAAAGGCGCCGAGCGCGAGGAAAAGGCAGCCGCAGACGCTAAAATCCGCGACGACCTCACGATAATATTCGACGAACTTGCCGCTCTCCGTATGATGATTGCAGATATCGAGGAGCGGATTGAAACGTATCCCGAGCGCATAGCCTCCCTCGAATCGGCGGCGGAAAAACCGGTGGAATGGGCGTCGCGCGCGGAAGTCGCAAAACTTGCAACGGATATACGGGACGCCGTAAAGGAGAAGCTCGCGCAAGTGTCGGAGTCTCTCGACTCAATCGCCGGGCAAACGGAGGCTTGTAGGGTCTCGCAAAAAGAGTCGGACAAGATTGTGACGGAGCTTTGCTCGGATATTACAATATTAAAGGATTTGCTCCCTGCCTCCTCCGAATCGCTTTCAGACGAAGTTTACGGATTGAAGCAGCGGATTGAGTCGCTCGAAGACGGCCTTGCTTCGTATTCGTCAAATATCGACGAGCACGACGAGCCTGCGGATTCCGAAGACGACGATATTTTTGGCGGAGCGGAATTTTCACCATCCCAGAACCGCCCCGATGGAATGCTCGGAAGGGCGCTCGCTTCCGCGGAAAATTCTAAAATATCAGTGGAAAAATTTTTCCCAAAGCCGAAAGATGTCCCTTCGCCCGACGGCGGAGAATTGGCGGGCGAACCTCGCGAAGTGAAATCAGAACCTGTGGATTCAGCAAATGAAGCTGGTATAGCGGAAGTTTCGCAGGCGCAAGACGGCGCTTCTAAAAAGCCAGAATCCGCAGATTTGGATTCGCCTACGGTGGAATCGGTAAAATCTGAATTTGAGAGAATCGCGTCGGAAATAGTTTCATCGAATATGGCGGACGGAGATGATTTAAGAGCTTCCGAAATATCCGCAAACGCAGTGGCGGGGCATGAGGACGGCGCTGTGCCGATTGCTGAAAAACCCATTGAAGCAGAGAGCGCGCGGGAACCAGCGTCAGTTAATCAGTCAGGCGCGTCGGTGGAGCAACCCAATGCGGCTGTTGAGCAGCTTAATGCGTCGGCTGACCAGCATGGTCCGGCAGTTGAAGATTCAAATGCGGATAGTGCTGCAAACAGTTTGGCTGAAGACGGGCAGCCCGGTTCTTCCGGCGCGGATTCTTCAGATAGCGCATTCGGCTTAAAGGAGAATGAAAAGGGCGCGGATTTTTTTGAATCTGCGGATTCGCCTTTGGGCTTGGGCGAATCCGATAATAAAAAGCCGGACTTCCCTACGCTATTTGCGCTTCCGGAGTCTTCGGAAAAGGCCCGCAAAACATCTAAGACCGATACTTGTATAATAGTAAATTCGCTAATCGGCATAGGCAACAAGCCGTATCTGCGCGGCGCTGGCGGCGGGCTATCCCCCGACAAAGGCGTCCCGATGGAATATCTTGAAATAGGGAAGTGGAGATATGTTTTCCCTCCCGATTCACAATTTCCGATAGAATTTTCGGTGTACAAAAATGACGAGACTCGCAGCGATGGCGGAGAAGTCTTTCAAATCCTTCCGAACGAAAAACTCGAACTAAATCTGAGATTTACAATTTAGAAATGTTAAGCGTAAGAATAATACCGTGCCTCGACGTGCGCGACGGGCGGGTCGTAAAGGGCGTAAACTTCGTGAACCTTGTGGACGCGGGGGATCCCGTGGAGCAGGCAAAGGCGTACGAAAACCAGGGCGCCGACGAACTGGTGTTTTTGGACATAACGGCTTCGAGCGACAACCGCGCGATAATGCGCGACGTCGTGGAGCGCACGGCCGGCGAATGCTTTATGCCCCTTACGGTGGGCGGAGGGCTCAGGACGCTTGAAGACATTAGGCTAATGTTGAACGCAGGAGCGGATAAGGTTTCGCTGAACACTTCCGCAATAACGAATCCGGATCTCGTTTCGGAGGCTTCTGCAAAATTTGGGAACCAGTGCATAGTTGTCGCAATAGATGCGAAGCGCGAAGGCGAGGGGAGGTGGAATGTCTATACGCACGGCGGAAGAAATAGAACCGAGCTCGACGCCGTGGAATGGGCGAAAGAAGTGGAGCGCAGGGGAGCGGGCGAAATACTTTTGACTTCCATGGATTGCGACGGCACGAAAGACGGCTACGATATTGCCCTGACGAGGGCTGTGAGCGATGCCGTAAAAATTCCTGTCATTGCGTCTGGAGGCGCAGGAAATTTAAAACATCTGGTTGACGCCGTTAAACTCGGCGGCGCGAGCGCTGTTTTGGCCGCCTCAATTTTTCACTTTGGAACATATACCATAGAGCAGGCAAAGCGCGAGATGCGCGCGGCAGGGTTGCCTGTGCGCTTGCAGGACTAATATCTGAAAAATTGCAAGTTCCATACCGCGCCTTTATTTGGCGCAAAATTTGCGTTTTTTAAGCAAACAAGGGGAAATCGAAAGAAATCTCAGAGAAGCTATTTGCGCAAGGTTCGCGCTGTTTAAGCAAATAAGTGGATACCTAACAGACGGCGATTTTTTAATTTTGCCAGATTAAAAAAATATGCGCATCTGCGGCAAATCCTGCATGTTTGGATTCGCTGTTAGCGGAGCGAATATTGGGGGGCTTTTTTTAGCCGAAATATTTGCGGCATAAATTGCGCGGCATTCAATTTTTTATGCGTGGGGCTTGCGGCGGTGCGGAATAAAATTGCGATATGTCCGCTTCCCCAAAAAAAAGGCAGTGGCGGCAGATTCGCTTTATCGCATTCCTTTCCGGGAAAATTTTTTTAACTGGAATTTAACCTGCCAAAAGAAAATCGTTTAAATTTCAGCGTGCGTCGGCGGGAGAGCTAACTGTGAGGTCAGCGTATTTTACCCTCGCGAACTTTTCAACTACGCTTACCGGCGCTTTTATCTGCAGTCCGATTCTCCCAGCGCTAAAAAGGATTTTTTCAAAATTTTTTGCGGAGGAGTCTATTGTCGTGCGGAACGATTTTTTCATTCCTATCGGTGAGCATCCGCCGTGCACGTATCCGGTTGTGGGCAAAAGCTCTTTGGACTTTATCATAGCGACAGATTTTTCTCCCACGGCTGCCGCTGCTTTTTTAAGGTCAAGCTCCCTGTCCACGGGAATCATAAATACAAAATGTTCGCCGGATTTTCCTGCGGTCACGAGCGTTTTGAACACGCAATCCGGATTTTCGCCTATTATGCCCGCCATTTCCGTGCCGCTTACGGCCTCGGTTATTCCGCAGTCGATAACTTCGTGCGGGATTTTCTTTTGATCGAGCATTCTCAATGCGTTTGTCTTGTGCTCCATTTTTGCCTCTTTTCAAATTTGCGGCTAAATTTTATCGTATGATTTTTTTGCGCTTCACCGCTTTAAATAATGCATTTAATTGTTTTGCGGCGCGCCTGAAAACTTCGAACCGCCACAGAGAAAATTCTGGCGATTATCCCGCAGAGAAAAATATTTTGCGCCTGCGGAAAACGCGCCATAGAATATTCTTTCTTTTTTTGAAATGTATTATTTCACTAAAAAGAAGGAATCGGAATTCTTTTTTTGAAAAACAATGCGTGGTTCTATTGTTTTTTCAAAATATTTTCTATTGCCGGAGTGAATTTGTCGGCCATATTCATCATGCCTATGTCGCCAGGGTGGCAGTTGTCAGGAGAGGCTTCGCCGTGCTCGCCGAATAGCCATTCGCCGTCAATATAATATAAATCCCTAAATCCGCTTTCTTGAAGTTTGCGGACTATTGCGCGCTGGGCTTGGCATTTATCGGCTACATATGGTTTGCCGCCTGTCTTTTGCCAATACCATGCGGTTGCGCTTGTCGCCTCCTCGGCTACTACAATCGGAGTGTCGGGGCGCAGCTCCCTCAGGCGCCTCAAAAATTTTTCGCACCGCTCTTCTATTAGCTTTTTGTTCATATTTTGGGTTGCGTCTATGAAATACAAATCGGCATCGATTGTTGCGAGCATTTCCGCCATACCGATTTCCATTTGCGCAGACCCCGAAAATCCAAGGTTAATTATCGGCTTGTTAAGCCGCCTGCCGATTAGAGAAGGGTGGGATATGCCGGGGTGGAATGCCCACGCACCGTGAACTATGGAAGTGCCGTAAAAAACTATCGGTTTTTGCGTGGAAACTATCCGCTTAAATGTCGCCCCTTTCTTTAATCCTATTTTTGCGCTCTTTATAATGTTTCTAAGCGGAAGATATACGCGGTATGTATTTTCCTTTCCGTTCAGGGCGCTAAGCCTGTATATTTTTTCCCCGCTTTTTATTTTTGAAATCGGAGTTGTTGCCAGCCACCTGAATTTTCCGCCGTCGGAGGCGTATAGGTCGAAGCCGCTATTGGCGAACCAGAATTTTGTCGGATTGTCTTCGCGAAATTCGCAGTCTATCCATATTTGGTTTGAATTTGTCTCAAACGTCACGCTAAGCCCTGTGGGCGTAAGGGAATTGTTCCATACATTTTTTGTCACTTGCGACTTGAATTTTAGCGGTATTCTCGCGTAAGGGAATGGGTATTTTTCGCCGCTCCAAGCTTGTCCGTCGAACCCTATGTCGGATATTTCCCGCCATTCAAGATCCGGAATTATTTCCTTGTCGGCAGCGAGTGCGCTTATGGAGCACGCAACTGTTAGCAGTATAATTTTTAACACTTTTTTCATTTTTATATAAATCCGCGCAGTTATTATTTATAAAAATTTTCGCTTCAAAACCTGAAAAATATTTGTAGGTTTCTTCTGTTGCTGCGGCAACATAAATTTGCGTTGCACGCCATAAAAATTGAGCCTTATTTTTTATTTTCCTCTCTATTTGGGAACTTTAATCTTTCGCATACTTTTTTCCGAAAAGCAGGTAGCAATTTTCTTCGTAAAGTTCTCTATTTTTTTCAAAAAAACTTTTCCGGCGTGTGGCGCGTTTTTTATCATAATATTTCCGCGCAGGGCTCAAATGGGGTGAGGGGGGCGAAGCATGGTGTGTGCCCGTATTGCGCTGTATTTGCAATAAACTCTGCATACGCTTGCGGTTTCTTGCTGGCATTTGTAAACGCAAGGCTTCAATGCGCGCTGTGTTTGCATATTGAATTGAGAGAACGCGCAGAGCAAAAATTTTAAATTTTTTTGATGTCAACAGTGGAGCGCGCAATATGCGCAATTATTTCCGCGGAACTTTCAATAAAAAACGATATATAGAAAATAGGGATAAATATGTGCCGTTTTATGTGTTAATCGGCGTTATTTATCCTTTGTAGAATTTCTGATTTTTTCCGCCTCTTTTTTTAGGTATTGCGAGGCTACCCATGTCGGCGGAATAAGGGTAGTAGAATTTTGGTTATGCGGAGACGATATGTTTAGCAGGGTCGCGAGCCGCCTTACGGACAAGTGCCCGGCTATGTGGTTGTTTTGCTCCATTCCGCTCCAGACATTTTTAGGGATTGTGCAGTCGTTTCGGCGCTCGAGCTGCACTATTGGATAGCGCTTGCCGTTCTTTCGCCTTACGTGGTTGTAGAGAAAGTCGCCTGTTTTACCAAGCATGTATATTATGACATCTGGCTGGACGTCGTCTATGTATTTTTTTAGATTATCAAAGTATGTGGGGCTTTCGAGATTTTCGGTAAACGGCTCAATCCGCGAAGACGGAGGCATTGCGAATTGGGCCCGGAAAAATCCACCGTAAAACCTGCCGTCGACCATATCGTCTATGCGCTCGTCTACGACAAACGCGGGGCGGCGGAATCCCATTTTATATAAATTTTCGACCGTCGCTTTCGCCACCTCGAATTGGTTTGAGGAGACGAGCTCGTACGCGGGGTTGTGCACACTTATTCCAACCGAAACAATTTTAAAGTCGTCCCATATTTTTGAGTATGGCTCAAAAACTCCCTCTTCGGTGTGCCCCATTATTATGCAGCCGCGTATGCCGCGCGCATGTAGAATTGCGGAGAGCTTCTTGCGCGTAAGCTGCGGGTCGAGAAGCCAAAATTCGTCGATTTTAAAACCGAGCTCCGCAGCTTCTTCATCTATTCCGAGCTTGTACTGAGGGAGTGTCGGGTGGTTTTTAAATGCGTCTTTGTCTTTATTGCCGTTTAGCAGCGCAATGACTTCCCTAAAACCTCCAATGGTCGATTTCCTCATCGACGACATCATTGTGGAGACCATTGTATTGCGCTGGTATCCTGCGGCCTTTGCCGCCGCTTTTACTTTTTTTAAAGTGGAAGCCTTTACTCTCGGCGAATCGTTGAGTGCGAGCGACACCGTTCCTTTTGATAATCCAAGCCTTTGTGCGAGTTCTCTTATGGAGACATATACGGAAGGTTTTGTTTCAAAGGTAGCCATTTGCTTAAAAAATGATAAGAATTATAGATAGTGTCAACAGAAAATATGCATAAAAAAGCTCTTAGACTGTTTATGGGAAAGGAATTAAACTGTTCAGCAATATTTCCTATCAAGATACTTGCTTTAAGGGTATTTCAGTGCTTAAATTGCCTCAGTTAATCGATATTCACAGCTAAAAAAAATACATATGGAAAATTCTTTTGATTTCGTAGGATTGGGATTTTGCAGCAACGACTATCTCTGCATTCTGCCCTACATTCCCCTCGATAATAAGGTCAAGATAATAAAGCGCATCATTCAAGGCGGCGGCCCCGCCGGCAATTCGACTGTCGCCGCTTCAAAACTTGGATTGAAGGCCGCCTTCGTAAGCGCGATAGGCGACGACGCCGACGGCAAGAAAATGATTGAGGACTTCGAGGCTGAGAAAGTCTGCACAAAGGGCATAAAAGTCCGCAAGGGCTGCGAATCCCCGCTTGCATACTGCTGGATTGACGAGCCCACGGGCGCGCGCAGTGTCGCTTGGACCCGCGGCAATACGCCCGAGCTTGAATCCGACGAGGTTGATTTGTCGCTTTTGGACGGCGCTAAAATTTTACATATCGACGGGCACAACCCAAAAGGCGCCCTCGCCGCTGTAAAGCGCGCAAAGGAGCTGGGAGTGCTCGTAAACTTCGACGCCGGCACGGTAAGGGACGGCATCGCCGAGCTCCTTCCGTACGCGGATATCCTCATAACCTCCGAAGCATTCGCCCGCGCTTGGACGAAAGAGGAGGATCTTGAGAAAGCCCTCCCGAAGCTTGCCGAATACGGGGCAAAGGTGACGGGCTGCACAATGGGCGCCCATGGCTCGATGATGTACGACAACGGCAAAATAATAAAGTGCCCGGCATTTGAAGGAGTGAAGGTTGTCGACACGACGGGCGCGGGCGACTTGTTCCACACGGGCTTTGCCGTAAGATATTTGGAGACGCAGGACCTCATGGAATGCCAGCGCTTCGGCGCGGCGTGCGCGACTCTCAAATGCGCAGG